>Ga0256826_1001250_pt1 | contig 15814 bp, 15 predicted proteins | sample CV79metaG_FD_185975 | JGI IMG/M metagenome (GOLD analysis project Ga0256826, IMG submission 185975) | Hydrothermal vent microbial communities from East Pacific Rise, Pacific Ocean - CV79 | ecosystem: Environmental > Aquatic > Marine > Hydrothermal vents | place: Pacific Ocean: East Pacific Rise...
CACATCGCCCACAAGCCTCTGAATATTCTTGATATTGAGCTGCATATTCTGTCGCCAGTCTTACAACATCAACCTCATCAGAAAAAATGGTAACTCCGTCCCAACCGATAAAAGCTTTAGAGTTTTGCGATGAGGTATATTGAGCGGGTAAGTTGTAATCAGATTCTGCCCAATCATCAACTTTTTTACCCCGATTATCAATAGCTTCACCTCGCCAAGTTGAGAAATATACTTTAGTTCCCATAACTTTTACTCTTCAGTCGCTTCCGCAGTTGGTTTTTCAGGTTCTACCCTTTTAACAACAATTGTCCAATCCGCTTCATTAAATTTGAGAGAATTCATTAAAGTGTATCCGTTTTCTTTGATAACATCAGCACTTTTCTGAATTGGCGAAAAATCCCCAATCTCAAACATAAAAATAGCCACTTCATTTTCCGAAACATCTTCTTTCATAATCTCCAACATTCTGTCGTAGAAATTTTCTTTAAGATGTCTTAAATCATATCTTTGCATTTTTTATTTGCCTTTTTCTGTGGATTATCTATCAACTTCACCAAATACAATATTAGTAGAACCGATAATTGTTACAACATCTGCCAACTGGTAGCCAACAAGCAGGTCTTGAAGAATTCCCGTATGGAAGAAACTTGGAGCTCTAATTTTCATTCTGTATGGATATGGGTCACCTTGAGAATTAATATAAAAACCTAATTCACCTTTTGGCGATTCAGTAGCTACATAAACTTCACCAACTGGCGGTCGCATACCTTGAGTTACAAGAACGAAATGTTGCATTAAAGAATAATTTTGAGTCATTTGTTGCTCTTTTGGAGCAGAGATATATTGAGGAACATCAGCCATAAGTTGAGGTTCAGTTTCAGCATACATCGGGATAAGTTGTCTAAGGATTCTGATAGATTGTCTCATCTCTTCCATATACAATTTATATCTGCCGTAACTGTCATTTTTATCCGTAACAGGAATATCAAAATCTACCTCATCGTAAAGTTCATAAGGCATCTCTTTTCGTAAATCCCATTTATAACCTGAACCTCGAAGCATAATTCCAGATGTTGCCCAACTTCTTGCCAACTCTTTATCAACAATTCCAACATTTTCAAGTCTCATTTTCCAGATTCTATTTTCATCTAAAAGAGCTTCATAATCGTCAGTGATTGCGATTTCTAATTTATCAAGATAACCTGCTAAATCGTTAGTCCAACCTGTTGGTAAATCTAAAGGCACACCACCAATTCTAATTGCGGAATGAGTCAATCTCGCACCACAATAATCTTCGATGAGGTCTAAAGCCCACTCTCTTTCTCGGAAAGCATAAAGGAAAACAGACATCGCACCAACATCAAGGGCGTGAGTTGCTAACCAAAACTCGTGAGACATAAGTCGGTTAAGTTCAAGTAACATCATTCTGATAACTTTAGCTCGTCTTGGAACTTTGTCCTCAATTCCTAAAAGAGTTTCAACCGCTAAAGCGAAACCATAGTTATTTGAAGATGAAGCTATGTAATCCATTCGGTCGGTAGTTGGCATAAATTCATTATAAATCATATTTTCAGCCATCTTCTCCATACCTCTATGAAGATACCCAATATCAGGATTTGCTTTTACAACTTCCTCACCGTCCAACTCTAAAATTAATCTTAACTGACCGTGAGCAGATGGATGCTGTGGTCCAAAGTTAATAATCATATGATTGTCTTCTCTGTCAAAAGCTAAATTTTCAAAGAAAGGTTTTAATCTATTACTTTGTTGCATTATCTATTTCTCCTATCTTCAGCCGAAAGAGTTTTTCGAGGTTTATTTAAGCTTTTAACCATAAATACTCCGCCCTCTTCTTGGAACTCATTATTAGGTGTGTCAGGTTCGCCCTCTGAAATATCGCTACCTTTTGGAACTTCGTGTCCAAGTCTAGCAAATCTTTCAGTATCGTATCTATCAACTTTTGAAGAATCTCGAATTTCAGCCCCGATAGTTTCACGAGCATCTTTTCCAAAGATTTTATCAACTTCATACCATTGAGCAAATTCATCACCTTGAAGTGGGTAAGTTTTGAGAAGCGGACTTCCCTCCCAATCTTCAGGCATCAAAATTCTTTTTAAGAATGAGTGATTATTTATCTGAATTCCAAACATATCAAACATCTCTCTTTCAGCAAAGTTTGCTGAACGGAAAAGATTCTCAACAGTTTCAATCGCTTGACCCTCTCTTAAAAACATTTTCAATCTCAATCTTTTTCGTTTTGAGAGTGAAAGCATTTCGTAGAAAATTTCAAATCGCTCTTTTTTTGCTAAAAAATCAACCGCACTCATTTCCATTAGGAAATTGTAATCTAGTTCATCTTTTAGAAATTCCAAAACTTGAACATTTTCTTTAGATTTAATCCAAACAACTAATTCACCTTTTTGGATATAGCTTTCAATAATTTCAAATTTCTCTTTTAGTTTCTCAATATCTGCACCAAAAACCTCATCGGTCGCTGGGTCAAGTTTTGGAATCTGTGGAGAAACATAGAATCTATCATTAAAATATGATTTTTTCTGAACATTATCTTTAGGTTTGTAACTTCTCATCTACATAAACCTTTTTTGTTTAACATTTCTATTTCTGTTAGCAGGTTCTTGACGAATTTTTTTCTGTAACATCATAACCGCATATTGAAGAGTTTCAGGGCGAGGAGCACAACCTGGAAGATATAAATCAACAGGAATAACTCTATCCACACCTTGAACCGTCGCATAAGTATTAAACATTCCGCCAGTATTTGCACAACTTCCCATTGAGATTACCCATTTCGGTTCTGCCATTTGGTCGTAAAGTCGTCTAATAAATTCTGCGTGTTTCTTTGTTAAAGTTCCCGCAACAACCATAACTTCAGCTTGACGAGGAGATGCACGGAAAATTGTTCCGAAACGGTCAAAGTCATATCGACTTGCACCCGATGCCATCATCTCGATTCCACAACAAGCTAGACCGTAAGTTAAAACCCATAAAGAGTTACTTCGTCCCCAATTTACGATTTTATCAACCGTTGTTAAAGCGACAGGTAACCCGCCACTTATTTGATGCTGTGCCATTCAAGTGCTCCTTTTTTCCAAGCATAAATAAATCCGATAGCTAAAAGTAAGATGAATGAAATCATCTCAATAAACCCAAACCAACCTAATAGTTTAAAGTCGATAGCCCACGGAAACATAAAAATTATTTCTACATCAAATAGAATAAATAATAATGCGAACAGATAGAATTGTGTTGAAATTCTATTCGGTTGCTTTGTAGCTTCTGGACCGCATTCATAAATAGCTAATTTCAGCTTCTCCGTATCTTTACGAGCTAAGTATCTACTTGCTAATCTTGAGGCAACTGTTGTAGCAATAAATGCTCCAGTTGTAAAGAAAAGTAGTACAAAAGCTCCAAAATAAGGATTGGCTACATCTATATGTTCCATAGATTGACCCTTGCAATTTAAATTTAAACATAATGGTATCTTTTTTAGAATAAAAAGTCAGTAAAACTAATTGAGGTTTTGTTTTTACGGTATATTTATAAGAGAAATTTTATAAAAGATTTTATGGTTTTAATTGGCAATATATGAAAATGATTAAGATATTTGATAAATATATAAAAAATATTAGTAGTAATAATAATATTTTTTAAGTGTTAAATTGACTAAATATTGTTTTTAATGTAACATATTAATAATAAAAGATGTTCAAACAAAGGATAAAAATGACTAAAAGTCTTTCTCTTTCATTAATTACTGCCTTAGCTATTAGTACATTATCAGCTAATATGAATATTCAGCAGAACATAGAATTTAGAACTCAAAATCAAGAAATGAATTCTTCAATTAATTCAATTTTAGTTCAGCCGAACGGAGATATTATTTCTGTTGGCTATCTTAATGGTAACGAGTTAATGCCAGTAGGAGATACACCTCCAGACTCACCAGATATTCAAGCTTTCATTATGAAAACTAATATTGATGGTAATATTTCTTGGTTTCAAAGTTTTGGAACAGGTCTGCTTCCTGATGAATCTATCAAAGTCTTTAGTACAATAGATAATAAATTTGTGGTGGTCGGTTCAACTGTTTTACCCGAAACTTCTTTAGATATTACAATTACAAAATTTGAACAAAATGGAACTGTAATATCTAATAATGTAATTGAGATGGAAGGAAGAGAGTTTCCAAAAGATGCGGTTACAGATATGGCGGGAAATATTTATATTGCAGGTGTTACAGATGGTAACTTTTCCGATATGAATGGCTCACAGGGAACTATTATTAATGATTCAATTTACAATGGTAATTACTCAAGTTTCATTATAAAAATTGATTCAGTTGGCAACTTAACAAATGTTATTCAATTTGGAGGTGATTTTTACTATAGCAATTTTCATTCTGATAAAAAAATCAGTTTAAGAGTAAATGAAATCAATGAAATAAATGAAACTCAAATATATGCGGTAAGAAGTAAAGAAATTTTTACAGATTATAATATGAGTATAGATATTTTTGATTCAAATCTTTCTACTCTTGGCAGTTACACTTTTGACAATAATTTTGAGGGGTCAAGAGCAAATACTGTGACAGGATTTGATTTCAAAACTGAAATGAATAATACACTTTTACTTTTTGTAGCGACTCGTAAAGATTTACAAAAAATTTCTTTATCTGAAGGAGTTTTAACTGATGCTGGAGAATCTAAAATAACAAACAATGGTTATTCATATACTAAAGATGTTCAATTCTCACCTAGTACAAATAGTGTCTATTTAGTCGGCAGTGAATATGTCAGCGGATTTGGAAAAAAACTTTATATTTCCAAAGTAGATACTGAATCTATGACTAGAAGTTCTTTAAGTTTCTTTGGAAATAGTGCTGGTGAAAACAGTTACGGTGGAATTTCAGCAAATGCTCTTCAAACAAATGTAAATGGTGAAATTATAGTTGCAGGTGATTTAGGGGACAGAACTTTCTTTAATAATGTAGAATCAAATTTCAGCGGTGGCGGAGCTTTCATCACAACTTTCAAAGATAATTATTCTGTCGTTGATATTGTTGCGGGTTGGAATATGATTAGTGGAAACTTTAAAAAAGCTACTATGCCTAAAGAAGTTGTTGTTGCCTACCAATATTCTGCTCGGTATCCAATGAACTGTATTTCAAATCATAATAGTTGGAACTGTAAAAAAGTATGGTCTGCATTTTCTCCTGATTTAGATTTAAAAAACTCATTAATAGGTTTTGGTGGATTGACAGAAATTAGTGAATTCAATAATAGTAATGGAATTTGGTTGTTTTCTGAATCAAACATTAGTTTAAATGCTGGATATAATGATTTGAATATCTCAACTGAAAACTATTCAGATGGTTGGAATTTAAGTGGAATTGGAATTGAGATAAATAGCTCTCGAGATATTTTCTGTAAAGATGAAAATAATCATTCAACAATTGTTTGGGGCTTCAACAATGGAAATTGGAAATTAAACTCAAATGACAATAGTTATTTTCCAACGATTAATAGATTTGATATGATTCCGCCAAACAGTGGTTTTTGGGTAAATTGCAACTACAAACCATTTTTAGGTTTTACAGATATGAACTTATCAACTTGTGTAAATCTTAGATTAGGTCATCTTGAGGATAATCTAAGCTATCTTTCAAGTGATAGCGAACGAGCCTCTATTATAGATTTGAACTGCTCAAATATGAATATTCAAAATCTGTCAGGGCTTGAAACTCTTATCAATATTGCAGAACTAAATCTTTCAGGAAATAGCCTTTCTGACTTACATTCTTTAAATAGATTAAAACACCTTATCAACTTAGATATTACGGGTAATTCAGACTTGACCTCTTCTCAAACTGAGGAATTTAATAATTCTACAAAAGATAGAATGTTCAATCTATTTTTCTAACAATGAAAACATAAATTAGGATAATCTAGAGATGAAAATTAATTTTTATCTTTGGATTTTTACTCAATATAAATCATTCTTCATTTTTATTTAATGTTATAATATTGAGAACATATAAATGGATTTTTGAATTATGGAAAATGAATTAGATATTAGAGATGAGTTTTTAGATTTAGAGCAATTTGCAGATGCAAATTCAGAGTTTCTAAAGTTTGCTGACAAAAAGATGTTAGATTTTTTTATAAATATAGATTCAGACTTTGAATTTATTGAGTTTGAAAGGTGGCTAATTAGTGGATAATGATATTTTAAAAGATGTGATTCTTTCTACTCTTGCAGAGATTGAAGAAGAGGAAGTAATTCTTGATGACCCTTTTGAAGAACCTATTGAAGAAATAAAGGAAATTCAGAAGCCTGAAATAGTCACTATTCAAGAGAATCAAAAAGAAGAAATTGAGCCAAAAGCTGAAGAAACACCACTTGATATATTTCAAGACTCTCCAATTTTAGAGCAAGAAATAGAAAAACCTCAAGAAGTTAAAATTGAAATTGAACAGCCTGATATTCAAACCTCATCAGAAAAAGATGTAGAAATAATTGATAGAATATTTTTAGAATCAATTCAAGAAAAAATTGCTACACTTTTTGTAGGTTTAAAATCTGACGAAATGAAAGATAAAGATAAAAAGCTTGATATTACTTTAAAATATCTTGAGTATCTGCTTATTTCCATTGATGAAAAATTAACTTAAATTTAAGGAAAAAAATGTCAAAAAATTACCTTTTTACCTCTGAATCAGTAACGGAGGGACACCCAGATAAAATGGCTGACCAAATCAGTGATGCTATTTTAGATGATATTATTGGAAAAGATAAAAATGCCCGAGTTGCTTGTGAGACTTTACTTTCAAATGGATTCTGTGTAATTGCGGGAGAATTGAAAACAACTGCTTACACTCCGATGCAAGAAATTGTTCGTGAAGTTGTTCGAGACATCGGCTACACAAATGCTGATTACGGTTTTGATTATAAAGCGGGTGCAGTTTTAAATGGAATTGGCGAACAATCACCTGATATTAATCAAGGTGTTGATAGAGAAGATGGCGAAATTGGAGCTGGTGACCAAGGTTTAATGTTTGGTTTTGCTTGTTCTGAAACTCCTACTTTGATGCCTTTAGCTATTTATCTTTCTCATAGAATTACAGAGAGGTTAGCAGAAGTTCGGAAAAATGGAACTCTACCATATTTACGACCTGATGGAAAAGCTCAAATTACGGTTAAATATGTTGATGATAAACCTGTTTCAGTAGAAACTGTTGTCGTCTCAACTCAACACGACCCTGATGTTTCTCAAAAACAGATTCACGAAGATATTATCAGAGAAGTCATTCTCGCTGTAATTCCTGCTGATTTGATTTCTGAAAATATTGTTTATCACATTAACCCAACAGGTAAATTTGTTATCGGTGGTCCTCAAGGTGATGCTGGTTTGACTGGTCGAAAAATCATTGTTGATACATACGGCGGAAGTTGTCCTCACGGCGGTGGAGCTTTTTCAGGTAAAGACCCAACAAAAGTTGATAGAAGTGCAGCTTATATGGGAAGATACATTGCAAAAAATTTAGTTGCTTCGGGTGTTTCTGATAAAGTTACTATTCAATTAGCTTATGCAATCGGTGTTGTCGAACCTGTTTCTATTAATGTTGAAATGCACGGAAATGGTAAAGTTGATGAAGATGAGGTCGTAAAAGCGATTCGTTCAATTTTCAAATTGACTCCAAAAGGAATCATCGAATCTCTAGACTTGCTTCGTCCAATTTATCGACAGACTGCTTCTTACGGACATTTTGGTCGAGAACTTCCAAATTTCACTTGGGAGAAAAAAGATAAAGTTGAAGAAATTAAAGCTTTTTTAAAGATTTAGATTTAAAAAACTAAATCATTGGGTCAAGCCCGAAAATTACGAACTATTGTCATTATCGGGCTTGACAAAAATATATCTAAATGACCTATTTTTTAATTAAGGGTTCAACACCTGGTAGAATTTTTCCCTCGATTAATTCAAGAGAAGCACCTCCACCCGTAGAAATAAAAGACATATCTTCATCAAGATTTACTCTTTTTATCAAGTCGGCAGTATCTCCACCTCCAATTACGGTCGTAGCAAAACTATCAGCTACGGTATGAGCAAGTTTGAAACTTCCTCGTGAAAATTGTTCAATTTCATAAACTCCCATAGGTCCATTCCACAGAATAGTTTGAGAATCTCTAATCGCTAATTGAAAAAGTTTGACGGTCGCAGGTCCAATATCTAAACCTAACCATTTTTTAGGAATCTCTTGAGTCGTAACAGCTTTCACAGTAGTTTTATCTGAAAATTTTTCAGATGCGATAACATCGACAGGCAAATATAGTTTAACTCCTAATCTTTTAGCTTCGCTCATAATAAAGTTAGCTTCTGGAATTAGATTATCTTCAGCAATTGAGTTTCCGACATCTTCGCCTAAAGCTTTTAAGAAAGTGAAAGCCATTCCACCGCCAATAACTAATTTATCAATTCGAGGAAGTAGATTTTTTAAAGCTTCTAATTTTCCTGAAACTTTACTACCTCCGACGATTGCGGTAAATGGACGAGCGGGAGAATCTAGTAGTTTTGAGAAAAAAGTAATCTCTTTTTCAAGAAGATACCCAGCTGATTTGGAATCATTATCAAAAAATTTCGTAATTCCATTTACAGAAGAGTGAGCTCTGTGGCTAACACCAAAAGCATCATTTACATAAATATCTGCGAATTCAGAAAGTTTTTTTGCTAAAACCTCATCGTTTTTAGTTTCACCCGCTTCAAATCTTAGATTTTCTAAAAGTAGAACTTCTCCAATTTTCAAATGTTTAGCTTGTGTTCTAGCATCTTCTCCGACAACATCACGAGCTAATTTTACATTTAAATGTAAAAGAGAAGTTAATCTTTTTTGAATATGTTTAAGAGAGAATCGAGGTTCATATCTACCTTTTGGTCGTCCAAAATGAGATGCCAAAACTACCGAAGCATTATTATCTAAACAATATTCGATAGTTGCAAGTGCGGAACGAATCCGTCGGTCATCTGTGATATTTCCAAATTCATCTAAAGGAACATTGAAATCACATCGGATAAAAACCTGTTTGCTCTCTAAATCTAAATCTTGTAAATGTAGAAGTTCCATATTATTTACCGCTTACAAAAATTGCCATATCGACTAGACGATTTGAGTAACCCCACTCGTTATCGTACCAAGCCATAACTTTAACCATATTTCCATCGATAACTTGAGTCAAGTCATCAGCGATAATTGAGCTGTTTGGATTCCCTACAAAATCTTGAGAAACTCCAAACTCTGAATCAATAGCGATAATTCCTTTTAACTCATTTTCTGCTTTTTCTCGTAGAACTTGATTAACCTCATCTTTTGTAACATCTCTTTTTACAATAATATTCAAATCAACCATAGAAACATTTGGAGTCGGAACTCGAACACTTTGCCCGTGAAGTTTCCCTTTTAATTGTGGTAAAACTAGGCTTAAAGCTTTTGCTGCACCTGTTGTCGTTGGAATCATATTCACCGCCGCAGCTCTTGCCCGTCTTTTATCTTTTCTGTGTTTAACATCTAAGATATTTTGGTCATTTGTGTAGCTGTGAATTGTAGTCATCAAACCTTTTTCAATTCCAAAAGCATCATCTAAAACTCGGGCAATCGGAGCTAAACAGTTTGTAGTACAACTTGCATTAGAAATAATTTCTTCGCCATCATATTTTTCACTATTTACACCTAAAACAAAAGTTTCAGTATCATCTTTTGCAGGAGCTGAAAAAACAACTTTTTTCACACCATCTTTTAAATGGATTTTCGCTGAATCTTTAGTTAGAAAAACTCCCGTACATTCTAAAACTACTTCTGCCCCAAGTTCGCCGAAATTTAAGTTTGCAGGATTTTTATCTGAAAGAATTTTAACTTTCATATTATCCATTTGAATATATGAATTATCTAAAAGTGCTGTTTCAAAACCACAATGTCCGTGGACACTATCATTATCCAAAAGATATTTAATCATATCTGGTTCGGTTAAATCGTTAATTGCTACTAAATCTACATCATCTCTTTTTGCGATAATTCTCGCCACACTTCTACCGATTCTTCCGAATCCGTTAATTGCTACTTTTAATGCCATAAATAATCCTTAAAAAAATCTATTTAAATTTTATCAGAATTTAGATAAGAAATTATTTTTAAATGATAAGTAGTATTATTTCAGAAAAGGTTATGGATATGAATTTCCAAAAGTTTATATAATGAATGCTGAATTTTTAGAAACTATGTTTGTAACTTTTAAACTTGCGGGAATCACAACATTTTTTCTATTTTTTATTGGAATTGCTCTCGGTTACTATTTAGCCTTTACAAAAAGTAGATTTAAACCTTTTTTTGAAACTTTAGTTTCGATGCCTTTAGTTTTACCTCCATCAGTTTTAGGATTTTATCTTTTAATCGCTTTTAGTCCTGAAAATTTTCTTGGTGCTTTTTTGAGAGATAATTTTGAAATTCACCTTGTTTTTAGCTTTGAGGGTTTGGTAATTGCTTCAGTTCTTTTTTCCCTACCTTTTATGGTTCAACCAATTCAAACTGGATTCAGCTCATTATCTAAAAATATGATTTCAGCTTCTTATACTTTAGGTAAATCTAAATTTGAAACTCTGATAAAAGTGATGATTCCAAATATTCAGTCTTCAATTCTAAGTGCGACGGTTATTACCTTTGCTCATACGATTGGAGAGTTTGGAGTAGTTTTAATGATTGGTGGAAATATTGCTGGAGAAACAAAAGTTGCAAGTATTGCAATTTACGATGAGGTTGAATCTCTGAATTATTCAGTAGCTAACCAATATGCCCTAACTCTTTTTATAATTTCTTTTACTGTTTTGCTTATCGTTTATTATATAAAAAAGCGGGACTAACTAAATAGAGATTATCGGTAAAGCCTAATAATGACAATCGCCTATCATCTTTGTGCTTGACACGAAGATATACTTTAAATTTTCTACTTACTAATTTTCTATTCTATGTAGTCAGTCCAAAAAAAGCAAGTTAAAAATTAAAAAAGATAGATTTAAATTACCTTAATCTATCTTTTTTATCGGGTTTTGTAGCCTGACATCATCTCTAAAATATTAAAAAACTTATCTCAAATACCGATATGGAATATAGATTGCTTTATTTCAAAGCAGAAATTAAATTATTTTAAGGGAGTAACAAATGAGAAAGTTAGCAATTCTTTCGTCTCTATTGTTCTTATCTTCTCTAATTTTTTCAACTGGTTGTGCTACTAAAAAAGAAACTAAACCAACTAAGAAAAAAGAGAGAAATCATAGTGAGTATTTAAGTGAGGATATTATTCCAAATTCGCCTATTTTACGAGGACGAAAAGTTATGACCGTTTCCGCAAAAGGTTTAGGTGTAGCTCCTGTAAATACTATTTCTCCAGCTCAGGCTTTAGCTTTAGCAAAACGGGCTGCGGTTGTTGATGCATACCGACAATTAGGCGAAAAAATGTATGGTATCAGAATTGATGCGAAAGACACAATTCGAGATATGGCTTCAAGAAGTTCTGTTGTCAAAACAAGATTACTAGCAGTAATTAAAAATGCTGAAATTGTTGATGAAACTTATAATAATGGACTTTATGAAATTACTATGGAATTAAAACTAGATGCGGTTAAATGGCAACGAATTTTATCAGGACCGAGCTACAACTACTCAAGAGGTAGATAATGAAAAAGCTGTTTCAACTTACTCTTATTGCACTTTTCTCCCTGCTCTTTTCAGGTTGTTTTTTCGCAATCGGTAGTTCGCCAAGTACGGTTATTCAAAATAATCCAAGTGCGATGCAACCTAGTGTTAGCACAACTCCATATTATATGGGTGAAGGATTTTAATTTGTCGTTAGGAATATCTACACCGTTTAAAACTTTATTTTTATCTCTCTTTGTTGCTCTTTTTTTAACAAGCTGTTCAAAAACAGGGGAGATATTTGGCATTGATATTCCTAAAGATAATGTCGTAGATAATGCTGTAAATGATGCAATATATTATCCTTTTCAGGAGCAGATGTGCAGTTGGGGTTTTCGTTCAAGCGGTTGTGAAGAAGAAACTACTACAACTACCTCATCGTCACCAGAAATAAATAAGACAATTCCAGTGCAGGAAACAAATAAAACTTGTCAAACAGGTTTTAAATTAGTTGGTGATACTTGTGTTCCAGTATCAAATCAAAATGGAGATAAACTAAAAGATATTACATCAAAATGGTATGATATTTTAACGGAAGAGCAACAATTATCTATTCAAAAAGATAAGAATAATTTATATCCTAATAAAAAAGATTTAACAATCTTAACACTTCTTGATATGATTCCTGAAAATGGTTTGCAAATGTTTAAAAATACAAAAGTATCTTTACCATATTATATTTTTAATGAAAAAGTTGATACTCAATTAGCTTATGTTGAAAGTGCAAACCCAAATATAATATCTCCGCATATTATTGATTCTTCAAATGGGGCTTTTAAAGTTATCAATTCAAATTCAATTCTATTTCTTGAGCTTGAAGCAAAAGGAGAAGTGAATCAAAGCACATCGATAAGTTTAAAGATTCAGCAAGAAGATGCGACAAAATTTGATACAGAGAGTTTGGAAGTTTCAATCGTTGAAAGAAATGAAAGTCATACATATAATCCTGTGAGTCTGTTTTTTACATATAATACTATTATTATAGAGGAAGATGATTCACGAAATATCTATTTTGGTATTTCATATACAATAGATTCAAATGTGACAGTTGTTGTCCGAAGTAATATAGAGAAAATCTTAGCCGATAAAAATCAGACTTTAGATTTACAAAATATTGGCGAGAACAATAATATGATTAATGCTTCTGTTTCAAATGCTAATGGAGTTCCGTTTCATTTTAGATTAGATGCTAAAGGAAAAGCTGGAGATACAATCGAGTTATTTTTAGTTGCTATTGATAGTCGAGGTAAATACGATTATAAAAAATTCAATGTTTTAATTGTTGCAAAAGGTAAAGGTGATTATACAGATACCAATTCTACCACAACAACCCCTGATAATTCAAAAAACCCTACAATTTCAGGTGATGATTTTGAAACTTTAAACGAGACTCAAAAAGCTCTAGTAAATAGCGACCATAATAATTATGACACGGGTTCATCTGACAAACCAATAATTACGATTTTTAATCCTGAAACTGTAATTAAATTACATAAAGGAGAATCTTTAACAACTTCTTTTTATGTAAAAGATTTAGGTAAAGATTCAATTTATACAAGTGTATATGATGATATTCAGAAAGTAAAAGCTAATATTGAAAAGTTTGGCAAATATACCATTACACATTCAAACAAGTTCTTTTTCTTAACTTTAGAAGCTGTTGGCGAAGTTGGAGATACTACAAATATTACTATTCGCTCACAAAATGCAAATGATGAAAAGCTTTTTGACCAAGAAGATTTTAAAGTTATGATTGTGGCAGATGATGTTAAATCTTCATATATTGAACCTTTAATTTATTTAGGATTTAATAAATTATATATTGAAGAAAATGGTGAAAGAAATGGACTACAATTTGCAATAGCTCATTCAAAAACGACAACTCCAAATATTGAAGTTGCTGATGAAAGTATTGCAAAATTTGATAAATGGATTACTAAAAATCCTCCGAAATTTTCAATTAAAGCAACTGGACGAAGCGGTTCTCAAACTACAATGACAATTACAGCTAACGATGGAATCAAAACAGATGAAAGAACTATTAATATTTATATTATTCAAGCGGGTCAATTAGAAAACTATAGGTATAAAGAAACCGAAGTTGATAATATTTCAAATATAATAACTTGTGAAACAGGACAACATTTAGAAAATGAAAAATGTGTAGTTGATAAAACTGACCCAACTTGTAAAACAGGTGAAACATTAACAAATGGTAAATGTATTGTAAATTCTACGGGCAACCCAATTGACCCTGATCCGACTTGTTCCACAGGTTTTCATATTGAAAATGGAGCTTGTGTTCTGAATGAAGTTGTAATAACTTGCGATACAGGATTTACTTTAAAAGATGGTAAATGTATTTCAGATTCAACAGGAGAAACAACTGAGCCTGTTTGTGATGACAATTATCATATTGAAAATGCTAAATGTGTTGCAAATATTATAGAACCAACCTGTGATGTAAATTCCAAATTAGTTGATGGTAAATGTATCTCAGATTCTACTGGAGACCCAACAACCCCGACTTGTGAAACTGGTTTTCATATTGAAAATAATCAATGTATCACAGATAATACAGACCCAACTTGTAACACGGGCTATCATTTATCAAATGGAACTTGTATTGCTGATGATGGCAAAAAAGACCAAATTCCTCCGATGTGTCAAGATGGATATAAATTACAAAATAATCTTTGTGTTATTAGTTTAGTTTGTGAAACTGGTTATCATATTGATAACGGAAAGTGTATTATTGATTTGCCAAATTGTGAAACTGGTTTCCATCTTGAAAAGACAAGCTGTGTTTCTGATACAAATACAACTACCCCTTTAGATTGTGGCGAAACAAAACACGAAGCTAATGGTATCTGTGTAGATAATGCAAATCGAGATAATTTAGATTCAATCCCATATTCAGAATGGACTGAAAATGAGAAAAATGCTAAATCAGTTGAAATATGTACTATTAAAATGGACTCGGCAGGATTTAAAATTATCGAGGCAACAGCAGTTACTGCTGAGGGATTTGCAAACTCTGATAGCACTATTATTTTACATACAAATAAAACACCTATTATCAATGGAATTACACAAAATGTAACTCTAAAACTTATATATCAAGTTGTTTTTGGGGCAGTTTCAACAAATAAAGTTCTTGATTCTAGTTTTAAAGTTCCAAGATTTCGCATTGATTATACAATTGATTATTCTGAAAAAACATTTTATATTATTGATGAATCAAATGGAAAATGTTATGTGAATACTTTTCCTAGTGAAAATACGATTCCATTTGGAATTCTTGGTCTTGTTGAACCTAAATAATAGAAATTAACTAATTATTATTTATTGTCGGGTTTTACCCGATAAATTGATACAATTTTGTTAAAATACTAGAAAAAGGTTAAAAATGTTTCAAGAATTTCCGAACAATCCTTTAAAAAATGGAGTTGAAAATCTTAAAAATATTATTTCAGATAATAAACTTGAGATAGACACTTTATTGAAAATTGAACAAAAAACCTACTCAAATTTTATTACTCCTTTAATGGAAATGGAAAATCGACTCACTCTATTTTTTACTCCAATTTCGCATATTCATTCAGTTGAGAATAGTGAAGAGAGTCAAAAAATATATGGAGATTCTCTACCAATTCTTTCTGAATATGGTTCTGAAATTTCTCAAAACTTGAATATTTTTCAAGCGATAAAAGAAATTAGCAAAAAAGAGAATCTAAATATTGAGCAGAAAAAAATTGTTCAAAACTACCTTTTAGATTTTAAATTAAGTGGGGCGGAACTTTCACAAGAGAAAAAAGATAGATTGACAAAAATCAATATGGAACTGTCCGAGCTTTCAAATAGTTTTTCTCAAAATGTTTTAGACGATACAAACTCTTTTGAAATGATTATTACAAATCAAAATGATATTTCAGAAATTCCAGAATCAGATTTAAAGAGTGCGGAAGTTGAAAAAGGTAAATGGAAATTTACTTTACAAATGCCAAGCTATTTAGCATATATGACTTACGGTACAAATCGAACTTTACGAG
>Ga0256826_1001251_pt1 | contig 15813 bp, 15 predicted proteins | sample CV79metaG_FD_185975 | JGI IMG/M metagenome (GOLD analysis project Ga0256826, IMG submission 185975) | Hydrothermal vent microbial communities from East Pacific Rise, Pacific Ocean - CV79 | ecosystem: Environmental > Aquatic > Marine > Hydrothermal vents | place: Pacific Ocean: East Pacific Rise...
AATGAGTTTGTGCTTCATTAATAGCTTTTGGATCATAAGCTACAACCTTTGCACCGCGAGTTGTAAGTTCGTTGATGATAGTGATAGAACTTGCTTCTCGCATATCATCTGTTTCAGGTTTAAAACTAAGACCCCAGACAGCAAAAGTCTTTCCTTTTAAATTTTCTCCAAAACGAGTAATCACCTTGTTTGAGATAAGATATTTTTGGTCATAGTTTACCGCTTCAACTGCATCTAAAATACGAGGATTATAGCCATAATCTTTCGCTGTTTTTGCTAAGGCTTGCACATCCTTAGGAAAACAACTACCTCCATACCCACAACCAGGGTAAATGCAACTATATCCTATACGACTATCACTTCCTATCCCATTTCTAACACGATTTATATCCGCTCCAACTCGCTCGCAAATCTGACTCATCTCATTCATAAAAGAGATTTTTGTTGCTAGCATCGCGTTAGCTGCATACTTTGTCATCTCTGCTGATTTTATATCCATAGCTATAAACCTGTCGTGATGTTTCATAAATGGAGCATAGAGTTCTCGCATCACATCCATCGCTTTTTCACTTTCAGCACCAATCACTACACGATCAGGATGTAAAAAATCTTGTATCGCAGCACCCTCTTTTAAAAACTCAGGGTTTGAGACGACATCAAACTCTATAGACTCACCACGCTTATCTAACTCTGCTTGTATAGTTGCTTTTACTTTTTCTGCTGTTCCTACAGGAACTGTTGATTTATCAACAATAACTGTATAACTTGTTATGGATTCACCTATAGTTTTTGCAACGGCAAGAACATACTTTAAGTCAGCACTACCATCTTCACCCATTGGTGTTCCAACAGCGATAAAAGCAATGTTAGAGTTTGCTATGGCTTCTTTAGAGTTCGTTGTAAATGTCAGTGTTTTATTTTTATAATTTTCAAGAGTCATGTCTTCTAAGCCAGGCTCATAAATAGGAATTATCCCCTGTTTCAACTCTTCAATCTTCTTTTCATCAATATCGACACAAGTAACCTTGTTACCCATCTGTGCGAAACACACACCACTCACAAGACCGACGTAACCTGTTCCAATAACTGATACTTTCATATAATTCTTCCTAATCAATATTTAATGGACTATTTTACCTTAAAAAGGATATAATTCCCCTTATGAAAACACCTTTTACTTGGGATAACTATTCCGACCAACCAGCACAACTCAAAGATAAAGCCTACAAGAAATTGATGCGCCAACGCGAGCTTATGTCTTTGCTAAAAACTATTTTTTTATCGCTGATTATGCTCCCTATTACCTTAGTACTTATGCCTTTTGTAAAACGCAAAGAGATACAAACAGAAGAGTTTTTTTGTTTAGGTGTAGAGCATACTCGCCACCCCAAAGATACACTTATCATGCTCCAAGAGCTTGATATCAGCAGAGTATTGTTACGACTTAAACTTTGGGAGCTTCAAGAGCTTAGTGAATTAAAAACTTTTATTCTCTCTTTAAAAAACAAAAAAGTAACACTAAAGATATTACAAGATAGAGAGCATATTGAAGATTTAGAACTGCTAAAAAAAGACCTTTTCACAATCTTTACAGAACTTGAGGGACTCATAGATATGTATGAGATAGGTGCAACTATAAACCGAGCAAAATGGGGTTTCTTTTCAGTAAATGAATATCTTCGTTTTTATGAAGTAGCTTTCAAACTCAAACAAGAAAACTTTACAGATATAAAACTTATTGGGAGTGGTGTAATCGACTTTGAGTACCACTTTACACTCCATACACTCTTCAACTTTTTCAAAATCAAGTATGATGGAACAGCTGCCCTACTCTATGTAGATAGACGAGGGGCTCCTGAAAACTTACAGTTTATTTTCGCGTTGGCTGATAAGATAGCATGGCTTAGTACTATAGTTTGGCTCAGTCCAAAAAGTTCTCATGACTTACATATAACAGAAACAAACTGGCCACTCTCGGGAACTGCGCCCTATGCACCGACAAGTGAACATGAGTGTGTAAGTGAAAAACTTTATGCTGATTATATGTTACGATACCATCTTTTAGCCTTTGCTTCACAACAAGTAAACACACTCTCATGGCATCAGCTTATAGCTTCTGGCTATGGTCTTGTTGATGAGAGAAAAGGACTTCTCCAACGCGAGGCTTACAATGTTTACAAGTTTATGGTGCATACTTTTAAACATGCTCAATTTTTACGTTTAGACATCAAACGTGACTACTATATACTCCAAGCACTTATAAATGAAAGAGTACTGCAAGTACACTGGTCATTAAAAGAAACAACACTGAAAAATGAAGATTTTTTTGAATGTTTTGATATGAATGGAAAAGTCCTTAAAGATGAAATTTTAGCGATTGGTTCTTCTCCTATTTATATCTATATAATAAAAGAAGTTCCAAAAAAAATAAACTGTTTATAAGAGAAAAAGATGAAAATACTCATAATATTACCAAACTGGTTAGGCGATGCTATCATGACAACACCTGCCATCGAGCTTTTAGCGAAGGAGTATCCTAACGCGAGATTTACATTTCTTGGAAGTTTTGCTTCTATAGAAGCTTTAAAATACCATCCTTTATGTGAACGAGCACTTATAGATGAAACAAAAAAAGCCTCAAATCGTTTTGTAGCTACTTACAAACTTGCTCAAGAACTTGGTGAATTTTCTTTCGCTATCACTTTTAGAAACCAGATACACTCCTCATTACTGCTTAAATTAACAGGCACTGTTTTATGTATAGCTAGAGAGTCTTGGCATTCTCGTTTTTTACTCTCACACACTCCAAGTATCTCTACACAACAGCATCTTGTCAAACAGTATGCACAGCTTGCAATGATAAATACGAATCATCCTTATGATGTATCAAATCTCAAGCTTTATATCAAACCTAAAACTCATAAAAGAGCAACTATTGGGCTGAATGCTGGGGCAACTTATGGGAGTGCGAAGAGATGGTACCCTGAACGTTTTGCAGAGGTAGCTGCATCTTATAGCAAGAACTATGACATTATCATATTTGGTGGTCCAAATGAAGTAGAAATGGCACAAGAGATAGAAGACAACCTTAAAAAATCAGATATTCACAACTACAAAAATCTTGCTGGAAAAACAACTATACAAGAGTTATGTGCAAACATTGCAGGATGTTCACTTTTCATAACAAACGATAGTGGTCCTATGCACATTGCCGCAGCTTACCAAGTACCTACTATCTCTATCTTTGGTCCAACGCGACATAAAGAAACATCTCAATGGATGAATGAAAACAGTAGACTAATTCGTCATGAAATGGAATGTAGTCCATGTATGAAAAGAGAATGTCCACTTGGACATCATGAATGTATGAAAAGTATTACAGCTCCAGAGGTTATAGAAGCTGTAAAAACTTTAAATCTAAACTAAAAAGGTAATTACGATGAAAATTTATGCACCATGGGAAAAAGCTTTTAAGACAGTAGCTACACCATTTGAACATTTTATTCATGCACAAACAACTACGGGTCTGATTTTAATGTTTATGACACTTGTTGCCCTTATTTTAGCAAACTCTCCACTTGCTGAAGTTTATAGTCATATTTTTCATACTAAGATTGATTTTGATGTAGGTACATGGAAGCTTTCTCACTCTTTACATCATTGGATTAACGATGGACTTATGGCTGTCTTTTTCTTTATGGTTGGATTAGAGATCAAAAGAGAAGTCTTAGTTGGAGAACTTTCAAACATCAAAGTTGCTATTCTGCCAATACTCTCAGCCATCGGAGGAATGGTCTTTCCAGCACTTATTTACCTCTTTATAAATCAAGGTGAAGTAGGTGAAAATGGATGGGGAATCCCCATGGCTACAGATATCGCTTTTGCTATTAGTGCACTTGTCCTTTTAGGTAAACGTGTCCCGACATCGCTTGTAACATTTCTTGTTGCGCTTGCTATTGTAGATGATTTGGGGGCTGTACTTGTTATTGCGATTTTTTACACACAAGAAATCAACTTTATTGCTCTTTCTTTGGCTGGTGGACTTTTCTTTCTTATGATATCGTTTAACCGATTTGGAATTCACTCCATCTTAGCATACTTTATAGTAGGTGTATTTATGTGGTTTTTCATGCTAGAATCAGGAGTACATGCAACTATAGCAGGGGTTATCGCAGCAATGGCGATTCCCTCTCGTCCAAAACTTGCACCGGTTGACTTTACAACACATACAAGAAACCTTCTCGATGAGTATGACAACTATCCGGTTACAACAGACCATACACTTCACGAAAAACAAAAAGCAATTCTTATAAATATCAAAGACAAGATCGACTCAGTTGGTTCACCTTCTGCGAGACTAGAACGTGACTTACATTTACCAGTAAGTTTAATCATCATCCCTCTCTTCGCGTTAGCAAATGCAGGGATAAGCATAAACTTCTCAGCTATCACATCTACACTTGCTGAACCTGTTGCATTAGGAATACTTTTTGGTCTTGTTCTTGGAAAAGTTATAGGCATAGGTGGGGTTGCCTTTCTTGCCATTAAATTAGGTATCGCCAAACTTCCAGAAGGGAGCAATATGAGTCAAATCTTCGGTGTTGCTTTTCTAGGAGGTATCGGTTTTACTATGAGTATCTTCGTTGCTGATTTAGCATTTTTAGGACAAGATGAGCTTATCTTTCAAGCAAAGATTAGTGTATTAACAGCTTCTTTAATCGCCGGTATGGTGGGCTATATTTGGCTATACTTTAGTGCGAAAAGTAATCTTTAATTTATAAAACACTATAATAATTTTATATTAAAAAAAGTGATTACTAATGAATGTACAAGCGACAACAAACGAAAAAATATTTGACAAGAACACTCTACTTGTTACAAAAACAGATCTCAAAGGAATCATCACTTATGCCAACCGACATTTTATGAATATTGTCGGTCTACACGAGGATGAACTTATTGGAAAGCCTCACAATATAATTCGTCATCCAGATATGCCCAAAATTGTATTTAAGCTTTTATGGGACTACTTACAAAATGGAAAAGAAATTCATGCATATGTTAAAAATATTTGCTCTGATGGCTCATACTACTGGGTACTAGCAAATGTAACCCCCTCATTTAATTTTACAACACATAAAGTTATAGGATATCACTCGGCAAGAAGAATGCCATCAGAGGAAGCGCTCCAAGTCATACAAGCACTCTATAAAAAACTCTTAGTTGCTGAAAAAAGTGGTGGTATCCAAGCAAGTCAAAAAATCTTCAATGAACTTCTCAAAGAAAAAGGAATGGAATATGACCAATTTATCCTCTCTATCTAAATTACACTTAGCAAACTATGCACAAATAGGCATAGTATTTACAGCTTTAGGTGTTGATTTACTATTTTTTGAGTTTAACCTTGTTCTCATGATTTTTAATGCGTTTAACATTATTGTTGCTATCTTTATGTTCCGACAGATTCACATCACAAAAGAGAGTATTGACATTACTTCTCGTTTTATTAAAACTGCTGCAATGGATGGAAACTTTGAAAATCGACAAGACCACATCAAGGGTGGTGGAGAACTTAAATGGCTTGCATGGAACCTTAATGATTTGTTTGACCAACTCGAGGGTTTACTTCGTGAGATAAATACATCTATAGAGTATGCCGCCGATAAAAAATACTTTAGACGCATCAATTCCGTAGGGCTCAATGACACCTTTAAGAAAACGGGTGATCTCATAAACAAAAGTCTTGATTCTATGGAACAAGAATACCTTTCACAAGAGAAAGAAAACTTTATAGTAGAACTTTCACGTATTGGGGATGGAGTGACTGCGAGTTTTGGAGCCATTCAAACACAGCTAACTGAGACGAGCCAAATACTTACAACACTTGAAATTGAGTCTCAAGAGACAGCTTCATTATCTCGTTCAAACAATGCAGTAGTTGCAGAAATGAATCAAAACTTTGATACACTTTCTCAGATAGTTTCACAAAATGAAGAGTCTGTAAGTTCTCTTACAGAAAGGACTCAAGGTATTAGTTCTATTGTTAATCTCATCAAAGACATAGCGGATCAAACTAACCTCCTCGCCCTCAATGCAGCCATAGAAGCTGCACGTGCAGGGGAGCATGGAAGAGGCTTTGCTGTAGTTGCAGATGAAGTACGAAAACTTGCAGAACGTATCCAAAAAGCAACTGGTGAAATCACTATCTCCATATCAACACTCCAACAAGAAACCTCAGCAATGTCTGAAAACTCTGAACAACTCAATACTATTGCCCATGAGTCAACGGCAAGTGTAGAAACACTCTACTCTTCACTCGAACAGTTTACAAAAACATCAGAATCAGTTTTAAGTTCAAGTAGATTTATGAAAAACAAAAACTTCATCATCCTTGCAAAAATCGATCATATTCTTTTTAAAGATGATGCACTAGAACACATAAGTAAAGAGAATTTCAAAGAGTTCACTGACCATCATAATTGCCGTTTTGGTAGATGGTATGAATCTGATGGAATGTCTGAGTTTGCTCATGCTCCAAGCTATAAGCAAATAGAACCACAACATAAGTTAGTGCATGATGGAATCCTGCATAGTTTTGAACTTTTAGAAAATGATAAACTTTTCAATCATCACCAAGCAATCAAAGAAAATATTCAAATGACAGAAGATGCGAGTACGAAGCTCTTCACTCTTCTTGATACTATACTGATAGAACAGTCTGCATACCAAGATGCAAATGTTGGTCAAGGTGAGTTGGAGCTTTGGGAAGACTAGAGTTAAAGAAGTGTTGCTTTTACATCTCTGACAATCGCTTCATCTTCTGCTAAATCAATCCACTTAAACTGTGTACCACTTTGGTTCACACCTTTAAGTAAATCTCCACTTTTTCTAAACTTCAAGTCTAGATTTGCTATATCAAATCCACTAGAAGTATGTACAAACTCTTCTAAACGCGAAGACTCTTTCTGGTTTGAGTAAAGATAACAGTAACCCTTGAGTCCCGTTCGACTTACCCGACCACGTAACTGATGCAAGCTTGAAAGTCCTAATCTTTCTGCCCCAACAATAACTACTGTTGTCAGTCGAGGTAAAGAGATACCAACTTCTACTACTGTTGTAGCGATAAGAAGACTTCCCTTCTCTCTAAAGTCAAGTAATACCTGCTCCTTTTCTTTATCTTTACCATGAGTAACATACACATCATCAAAGTTTTTTTCCCAATACCCTCTCGCCTCTTCAATACTTTGATACTCTATAGTCTCACTTTGTGCAACTAAAGGATAGACTAAAAGCACTTGATTGTTTTGTGCAATCTCACTTTTAATATGTGTTAAAAGTTCTGAAAAATCTTCTTTATGTATCACTTCACTTTTTATATCTTTTATGAAAGGTGTAGAAGTTATCAAACTCACATCTATATGTGCAGTTTCAATCATGGCTTGTGTTCTAGGAATTGGAGTAGCAGAAAACTGTAAAAAGTGTGGTTTTTGAGAGCCTTCACTTACAAGTTTTTCTAACATATTTCTTTGCTGCGTTCCAAAACGGTGCTGTTCATCCACCATAACTAAAGCAGTTTTTGGTAGTTCTCTATAAAGGAGTGCGTGAGTCCCTATGATAAAATCAAACTCTTTTAAATCTTGTTTCTTACTCTTGTTTGTCACTAAACAAGAACGAAGATCTGGCAAAAACTTTTGTGCTTCTTCAAAGAGTTGGTTTGCTAGTATAGTTGTTGGTGCCATCAAAATAACCCCATGCTTTCGCATCATAAAAGCAGCAGCTAAGATAACCATCGTCTTGCCACTTCCAACATCACCGACTATCATTCGTTTCGCAGCCACATCTTTAGAGAAATCTACTTTTATATCGTCTATAGCCTTTACTTGTTCAGGAGTGAGTGTAAAGGGAAGTGTTTGCATCCACGATTTATAATTCGCTCGAAATTTTTTGATAGGTTTAAAATACCTTCTCTTCAATGTGAGTTGTTTCATGTAAACATAAAGCTCTGTAAATTTTAAAGCTTGAAGAATCTCAGGTGTAAACTCTTTTGTACGAAGAAGTACTTCATTTCCTCTATGTAAAGTGACAAGTTCTTGTGCATACTTTACTTCTAAACCCTCTGCTTCTAGGTTTTCAACATTCACCAAATTTTGAGTGAGTCGAAGCATTACATCCCCTCTTAGGGCTGATTTGTATTTTGGTGTAATCTTTCCTACAGTTGTGATTTTTTTTGGCATACTCATGCTACACGAACCAACTTTACACTCTATCATACCGTAGTAACAGTCTCGGCTTCCCACTGTAAACTGGTGCATCATATAGGGTTTAGGACGAAACAAAACTCCCGTTACACTATGCCCAAAGTTATGTACAAAAAAAGTGATCTGAATAGTATTTGGGGCTCGATAAACAGACTCTACTGTCGCATCTATAAGTTGATTTTCATGGGGTGTAAGTTTGTCATGAAGGGTATAATCTTCATAAGAGTGAGGGATGAGTAAGGCGAGTTCACAGACACTTTGTATGCCGAGTTTAAGGAACTTAGCCTCTTGTTCTTTGGTAAGTTTCATAACTACTTACCAAGTTTTTTCTCTAAGTTTCGTACTCGTATATGCATATTTCCAAGAAGTAAAGTTATAGTTACAATAATAAGTGTTAAAACAGTATCAGATAAATTTTCCATAATTTTCCTTTTTATGTTATAATTAACATCAAGAGCTAAAGGGTCCTACCCCTTTAGTTTAACTCCTTTATGATTTTAACAAAAAGATAAGTTATTGTTAAAATCTTTAGGAGTAAATTAAGATAATACATCTTAACCTCCTAATGCTAATTTGTCCCGCTTTTTAGCGGTGACAAAAAATTATACATAAAAAATCAGTAACTCCTCAATTTTATGACAAAATGCCATTAAATTATGCTTGGACTCGCTTTAATCGTTCTGGCTCTTGTGCTTTGTAAAGTTCTGCACACCCTTTTGAAAGTTCACGAATCTTTAAGATATAGTTTTGGCGTTCAGTTTGCGAGATAGCTTTTCTTGCATCTAAAACATTAAAAGTATTTGAAGCAAGCATACATAAATCATATGCAGGGAGAGGAAGTCCTTCTTTAAGTGTTCTCAGACACTCTTCACTTTTGGCGTTGAACTCTGCGAAAAGCATCTCTGTATCTGCCACTTCAAAGTTATACTTCGAGAACTCTATCTCACTCTCTTTATGTACATCTTTGTAGTATGTTTTGTTTCCTTGTCTGTCTTCATTCCAAACGATGTCAAAAACTGTGTCAACCCCTTGTAGGTACATCGCAAGTCTCTCTGTTCCGTAAGTTATCTCAGCAGTTACAGGGTTACACTCTATGCCGCCAACTTGTTGAAAGTATGTAAACTGTGTTACTTCCATGCCATTAAGCCAAACTTCCCAGCCAAGTCCCCAAGCACCAAGGGTAGGTGATTCCCAGTTGTCTTCTATGAAGCGAATATCATGGTTCTTCACATCAAGCCCAAGATACTCTAAAGATTTTAGATACAGTTCTTGTATATTATCTGGACTTGGTTTTATGATGGCTTGAAACTGATAGTATGAACCAAGACGATTTGGATTTTCTCCATAACGACCATCTGTTGGACGACGAGAAGGTGCAACATAAGCAGTCGCCCATGGTGTAGAATCGAGTGAACGCAAGAAAGTAGCAGGGTGAAAAGTTCCTGCTCCCGATGAAATATCGTAGGGCTGTACAATATTGCATCCCTCTTTCATCCAAAATTCTTGAAGTTTAAGTAACATTTCACTAAAAGTTATCATCTTTTTACGACCTTTTTATTTAATAATGGAATTATATCTCTTATACTGTTAATGGCTAATTAAGGGTTAGTATTTAAAAGCTATCCCTATCTTTACATACTTATTATAAGCTGTACTATCAGGTTCATAATAAGCAAGGTTTCCTACTATGATTGTATTTGATTTTGTAATGGTTTGCTTTTCATAAATAGCATTTACAAATATATCCATATTTTCACTAACAACATAAGACAACCCAATATCTAGCTTTAGAATGTCTGCTGAACCCAAATCAAAATCACTTGCAACAGTAGTAGCACTCATTTTTGGTTTTATAGCATACTGATATTCTGTATTCACATTCAAGTAAGTATCATCAAATATATTTAAGTCTACACCGAGAGAAGGTCGAAGTGAAAACCATTCATATCCTTCTATTTGTGTACGAGAGAGTTGGCGTTGCCAATATCTATACCCTAGACCAAAACCATAATTAAAAGCTATTAAGGAGTTGAGTTCATTGTTATACTTGTATGACAAACTTACATCTATAACATCATTTAAAGTCTTAGATGTTACACTACCAAAAGGATTATTTGAGTTTAATAGGGAACCTGTATAGTCGCTATACCCACTCACATACAAAACACCAAAGTTTACTTCAGAGTATCCTGCATCACTATAAGAAAATAGGTAGTGATAGTCAAAATCGCTACCTATTATCTCACTAAAAGCTGACTTTTCTGTGTCAAACAAGTCACCATTGTCATTGTACTCGCTATAGTCCATTGCCATGCCAACAAGTGCTATTTCATAAACAACTTTCAACTCTTTTGCCAATACATTAGATGTAAACAATAAAAGAAGTAGTAGAAATAATTTTAAATGATTTTGCATATGATATTTCCTATTTCTTTGTTTAAAGATTTTGCGACAACATTACATTTTACTTTGAGTAAAAAGACAATATTTTTTCTATGAGAAGGTGTTAAACACTCATAATTTCCCATCCCCTTACTTATCACAACATCAGCACTATCAAAAAGATTCTGGGCTATTTTTGTTGCTCTATTATAAGTAAAACCTGGAGTATTTACACCGCTATTGACAAGGTTGCATAAGGTATGAAACTTTGCTTGCTTTGCCTCTCTCATCGTAACATCATTAATGATAGGAGTACCTCTAACCATATATGTAAATGCTATCTTTGGGTATAAATTTTGCAATGTTTCTATGTAAAGATAATCAAAAATATGTTCCCCTACATTATCTCCCAAAACAACAACACTTCTCGCGTTGGAGAGTGTACTTTCTAACGCGAGAAAGTCATCATGAGCGAACTTTGTCTCAAAAATTCGTTCAAGTTCTTCTTCTAAGTCAAACTCTACAGCTGCCGCAAGGTCTATAACATTTCCAGCTACTGCCATTTTGGTTGCTGTTAAAAGTTTGTTTTGAGAGTCTTGTATCTTTTGTTTTAAAAAGGGGATAAAGGAGAGTGCTTTTTTTGTAGATGCCTCTTTCACATCAAAATAAAGGTCTTTTTTTTCTGCAAGTTTAGCCATATACTCATATACATCAGCTGCGATTTCAGGAGGAGAACTTTCAAATGAAAAACTTTGACTCATTTGTGTTACATCTGCATGTAAACGAGATTTTAGCCTTGCATCTGCACCTATTGCATCGGCGACTTTAACACTTTGCTTGATTATGCACGAAAGGCATGCTTCATCAATTAGCATCGTTTAGTTTGTATGTTCTTCTATGGCTTTGTTCCACATCAGTTTGTATTTTCGTCGCATAAACTCGACTTCTTGTTGGGAGAGTTTGAGTTGGTTTGTCAGAGTTGCTATAGTTTTTCTATCTTCATCATAAAGTTCTTGCAAGGAAGTTAAAGCATCTCGTAAAAAAGTATTTTCTACTTTTACTGCTTCTATCGTCTCATCCTTTGCATCAAGAACTTTCTCGTGAAGATTGATTATTGTACCTATAGTTTTTTCAACAAACTCAGGTTGTACAATCATTTCATGAGTGTTGTTTTTGGCGAGTTCTTGAAGTTTTGCAGGTACTATCACTTCAGTAGCACCTACAGATGGATCGATGAGTCTTACCCCATCTTCAACTTTTACGTTTAATTTTCCATCATCGACCATTTCATCAATAATCGACATATGTAAACCTGTTAATTTGCAGTACTCATCATCACTCATCCACTTCATAGTTACCCTTTTTTAGCTGATAATTGTTTCTATTTCTAAGGAATCCATCTCAACTTTTTTCGCTTTAGCAATTCTATCTTCTTTAAGTTTTATACTTAATTCTTCATTGTCTAACGCCAACATTTGCATCGCTAAGTATGCTGAGTTGATTGCTCCGGCTTTTCCTATAGCTACTGTAGCAACTGGCATTCCAGCTGGCATTTGAACCGTTGAAAGAAGTGCATCAATCCCACTTAATGCTGATGCAGACATTGGTACACCAATGATAGGTTTAATAGTTTTAGAAGATAAAACACCTGCTAAGTGTGCAGCCATTCCAGCAGCAGCAATAAAAACTTGTGCCCCTTTTATCTCAGCAGACTCCATATACTCTTTTGTTCTCTCTGGAGAACGATGTGCAGAAGAAATTATCATCTCATAACTTACACCAAATGCTTCGAGAGTATCTGAACACGACTTCATGACTTCATAGTCACTTTTACTACCTATTACGATTGAGACAAATTTCATCTATTTATTTCCTTTTATTTTACGAAATTATACACTATTATTGAGGATTTGTTCCCATATCTCTATTTGAAGGAATCCTAAAAAAAGTAAATGCTGGAAAAGATGTCGGAAGTTCTATAGCATTTGTATTACCACTATGAATTTCTTCGTATATTTTTCCATTTTGTGCTTTAAGTTGTTTAAATGTGAGATAAAACCTTCCATCTTTTTCGTATGTTTTGCCTATTTCGTTGTCTACCAACGCAACATCACTCCCTAAAGGAAAGACTACTTCAAGTTCATCTTTGGGCATAGTTTTAAACTTACATAAAAAATGTGTTCCTTCATCTGTTACAACACCGCTTACTTGATGTGTACCGAGTTGCATAGAGAAGTCTAAGCTTTGAGTGTCATGTTTTTCAAAAGGACGAGAAACCAAATAAGCATCTGTATAACCACGATTTTGTAAAGACTGGAGTTCATACTGGTACTTTTCATCATTAAACTCACCTGCATAGTAGTCATCTATAGCCATTCTATAAGCTTTTGCAGTAGTCGCCGCATAGTATGCTGTTTTTGTACGACCCTCAACTTTTACACTATCTACAGCACCACTATCGAGTATCTCTTTCATATGTGACGCAAGATTAAGGTCTTTTGAGTTCATGATATATGTCCCAATCCCCTCTTCTTCTTCAAGTCTAAAGAGTGTTCCGGTTTCAGGATTTGCCGCATAAATCTCATACTCAAAACGACAATCATTTGCACATGAACCACGGTTTGGTACACGACCACTCTGTAGTGTAGAGATAAGACAACGGCCACTATATGCAAAACACATACTTCCATGAACGAACACTTCAAGTTCTAAGGTAGGGAGTTCTTTACGGATAGATATAAGGTCTTTTAATGAAATTTCTCGTGCTGTAATAATTCGCGTTGCACCCATCTCATGATAGATTTGAGCATCTAAAACATTCATAACATTAGCTTGAGTAGAGAGATGAAGAGGCATATCTGGTACTAAATCATGGCAAAGTTTCAGTACACCAGGAGTTGCTACGATGAAAGCATCAGGTTTTACTTCACCCATCTTTATAATGTGCTTTTTTAGAAGAGAAAGTTGTGAGTTAAAAGGAAACCCATTTATCGTCGCATAAACTTTTTTTCCTCTCTCATGTGCATACTTAATACCCTCTTCAAAATCTTCAAAACTAAACTCTTTACCTGAACGAATACGAAGTGAAAAGTGAGACACACCACCATAAACAGCATCTGCTCCAAAATCAAAAGCAATTTTAAGTTTTTCTAATGTCCCTGCTGGAGAGAGTAATTCAACTTTTTTCATTAACTACCAAACTGCTCTAAAAGTGCTTCAATATCTTCAGTAGAAGCAACATCATTATGAGTGTCTCCTGCAATGTGTTGTGCCGATGAAACACGCTTATCATCATCTATTTTTCCTTCAAAAAGTGTGTTCATATAACGAGAGAGTGCTCTCATAACATTTATAACACGTTCTATCTTTTGACGGTGGATATCTTGGTACTGCATGATGTCCATAACACTCATTATAGAATCACCACTATTTTGTAAAATTTCTACTGCTTCACTTGTCTGTGTTAAAGCATCTTCATTTTTTTGAAGTTGTGTTTTAAAGGCTTCGACATCTGGGAACTTTTCGCTAAGTGTCGTAAACAGTTTTATATTTGAGTTTAAAATTTCTGAAATATTGTTAAGGTTTTCTTCTTTGTCCATTAAATCATTACTAATCATCTCAATAATGTCAAAAATCTCACTTGCTTTTTCTTCGCTCTCTTTTGTTACATCATCAAGCTGATGCACCATTTGATTTTCTTCAGTTGCTGGAAGTGGCCAGTGGTGTGCTGTATCATCAGAATAGCCCTCAGGAGTAGTGTTATCTTCTTCCTCTTTTGCTTCTGTTTGTGTTTCTTCTACCTCTTCAATTTCTTCTTCTATCTCATCATCAAGTGTATCAATATCATCTGCTGCACCCGCCATGAGTGCATCTAACTCTTCTTGTGTCATACAAATCTCCATAAAAATTGGTAAAATTTATTAAATTAGCACTATAATAGCATAAAATAAATAAATGCGAGAAGAAATGTTAGTTGATTTACATAACCATACCCCACTTTGTAATCATGCTGAGGGCGAAATGTCTCTCTATATAGATTGTGCTATCAAAATGGGTACAAAATATTTTGGTTTTGCGGACCATGCTCCAATGGATTTTGACCCTAAATACCGTATGAAATTTTCAGATATGACCAAGTATGAAGTAGATGTTTTAGAAATGAAACAAAAATATCATAAAGAAATTACTATCTTACTAGGTTATGAAGTCGATTACCTTCCAAATCATATGGATGAGAGAGTCCTCAATGCGAAGGTTGACTACCTCATCGGTTCTGTACATTTTTTAGAAGGATGGGGCTTTGATAATCCTGAGTTTATTGGACAATGGGAAGAGCAAAATATAGATGAAATTTGGCAAAAATATTTTGATACTATTGAAGCCATGGCAGAAACTGGGTATTTTGATATTGTCGGGCATTTAGACTTAATCAAAGTGTTTAAGTTTATGCCAACGCGAGATATAACAACTATGGCAAAAAAAGCACTCAACGCGATAAAAAAAGCAGATATGGTTTTAGAACTTAATGTTGCAGGATATAGAAAAGATGTAAAAGAGGCTTACCCTTCAAAAGCTCTTTTAACAGAAGCTTATAAACTCGGTATCCCCATCACTTTTTCTTCAGATGCACATAAACCTGCGCAAGTTGCTCTATTTAACACGGAGATAGTACAACTTGCAAAAGAAGTCGGTTACACTGAGTGTGCCTACTTCGTCCAACGCGAACGTAAAATGATAACTTTTTAATAAACTTCTTACATAAGCCCATCGGATGTGTGACTTTAGTCTCACTTTTGGGTGAAGATAAAGCATCACATCCTAGGTTTTGCAAGAAATCTAATGAAGTTGCAGTGAGAATTTATTTCGCTTTGTATTAACCATCCACATTGAGTGTATATCGAGATATCTCCAAAAAGATTTTATATACTCTTTAGTGATACCTTCTCCTTCTAACTCTTTTAAAAGTGGTCGATAAAGATTTAACCAACTTCGTCTTGCATCCTCATCTATGCGGAAAGGAGCATGACGACCTACCATATGGTGTTCACCTCTCGTTTGAGTAAAGTAGTCAGACCCACCAGAAATTTCTATGAGAAAATCAGCAGCATGTTTTTTTGCCTCTTCAAAATCATCATCATCAAAAACAGGAAACAAAAATGCTATGTCACTCTCA
>Ga0256826_1001252_pt1 | contig 15813 bp, 16 predicted proteins | sample CV79metaG_FD_185975 | JGI IMG/M metagenome (GOLD analysis project Ga0256826, IMG submission 185975) | Hydrothermal vent microbial communities from East Pacific Rise, Pacific Ocean - CV79 | ecosystem: Environmental > Aquatic > Marine > Hydrothermal vents | place: Pacific Ocean: East Pacific Rise...
AGAATTTAAAACCAGACTTTGTATATGCAGATATGCAAGAGATATTGGAGAGATTATGAGTAGTAGCGACTGGAAAACTTTAGAAGATTGTAGAGATGCAATAGACACGATAGATAATGAAATGTTAGAGCTTTTAAACAGACGAATGAAAGTGGTCGAGAGAGTTGGGGAGATTAAGCATGACACAGGTGGAGCCATCTATCGACCTGAACGTGAAAAGGCAATTATTGAGCGACTTAGTACTCTGAGTTTAGAGAGTAATGGCTTGTTAAATGCTAGTGCTATTGAAGCGATATATTTAGAAGTATTTGCAGTTTCACGTAACCTAGAACTTCCAGAGCGTATTGCATATCTTGGACCAGAAGGAAGTTTTACTCATCAGGCTGCAGAGAGTCGTTTTGGTGCTATGAGTGACTACCTTTCACTTAACTCAATTGAGACAGTTTTTAAAACACTTGAGGCTAAACGTGCTAAATTTGGTGTTGTTCCTATAGAAAATTCTCGTGATGGAATAGTAGGAGAAACTTTAGACCTGTTAGCCAAATCTTCAGTAAAAATTGTAGCAGAACTCTACATGCCTATTCATGTCTCTTTTGCAACTAAAGCAGAAAAGTTAGAGTCTATAACAAAAATATATTCAAAAGATAAAGGGTTTGGTCAGTGTCGAGAGTTCTTAAGTGAGCATGGACTAAATGATATTGAACTTATTCCAGTAGAATCAACTGCCAAGGCTGCAATACTAGCAGCAGAAGATGAGAGTGCAGCGGCAATCTGTTCTCATATAGCAGCAAAACTTTATGGCGTTCCTACTATGTTTGAAAATATTGAAGATGAGCATGATAATGCAACACGTTTTGTAATACTGAGTGACTTTAAAAATGGAGTAAGTGGAGAAGATAAAACTTCAATCCTTGTCCGATTACATGATGCAGTAGAAGCTGGAGCTTTAGTACACTTTTTGCAAGATTTTGATGCACAGAAAATAAACCTTAGTAAAATTGAATCACGTCCATCAAAAGATAAGGATGGTGGTTTTGATTACTGGTTTTATATAGACTTTTTCGGACATATCGATGATGAGAAAATTCAAAAAGTTTTAGGAAAACATGAGGGCGAGGTTACTTGGCTTGGTTCTTATGTAAAGGGTGAAGGGTAAAAATGGAATTTAATAAAAAACTAGAAAATATAAAAATATATGAAGCTGGAAAGCCAATAGAACTTGTTGTCCGAGAGTTTGGCATAAAACCATCAGAGATAGTAAAACTTGCATCTAATGAGAATCCTTATGGATGTTCACCTAAGGTGCAAAAAGCGGTAGTTGATATAGTTGCAAATATGGCTTTATACCCTGATGACAGTATGACTAAACTTAAAAATGCACTTGAAAATCGTTTTGAAGTGAAAGAAGAAAATCTCATTATTGGAAGTGGCAGTGACCAAGTAATTGAGTTTATAATGCATGCAAAAGCAGATGCTTCCTCAAAAATACTTATGAATAGCGTAACATTTGCTATGTATGAAATCTATGCTAAACATATAGGTGCAGAGGTTATTAGAACATCTTCACAAGAGCATGACCTAGATGAGTTTTATGAACTCTATAAGAGTGAAAAACCAGATATTATTTTTCTCTGTACACCGAATAATCCGACTGGTGATGCTATAGATACTAAGTCTATGATGGCGTTTATAGAAAAAATAGACTCAAATACTTTAGTGGTTGTTGATGGTGCATACATGGAGTATGCAGCCTATAAAGACAAAACTAAGGCTGTGTCTCCAAGTAAGTTGATAGAACTTTATGAAAATGTAATATATCTTGGCACATTTTCAAAGGCCTATGGCCTAGGTGGAATGAGAGTTGGGTATGGTATATCAAGCCCTAAAATTATTAAAGAGTTATATAAATTAAGACCACCTTTTAATATTACTACACTTACTCTTGAAGCAGCTTCAGTTGCAGTAGAAGATGAAGAGTTTGTAAACAATTGTATCGCTTTAAATTTTGAGCAGATGAATCGTTTTAAAGAGTTTGCAAAAGAGCAAAAAATAGATATAATTGAGAGTTATACAAATTTTGTAACATTATGTTTCAAAAATACTCATAATTCTACTGTTTTAGCGAATTCATTACTTAAAAAAGGGATGATTGTTAGAGACTTAAGTGGTTATGGCATGAATGCGATTCGTGTGACAGTAGGAAAGAAAGAGCAGAATGATCGCTTTTTCGAACTTACATCTACACTATTATAAATTTTAAGACGGAAAATTAATGGATTTTAAAGTACTTTTTTCACAACTTGTTGTTGTTTATGCAAAATTAACCAAACAGCAAAAAATGATTATAGCTGGTGCAATCACTGGTATAGTTGGATTTTTAATATTTTTAGTAGTTTTTACAGCTGCAAAAAATGAGAAAAGTAAGTATGAAGTTCTTTTTGATTCTTTAAGTTCATCAGATGCTGCAAAAGTTGTAGCACAGCTTGAAAAAGATGGTGTGCCATATGAAATAGCTGAAAATAATGTCATTAAAGTCCCTAAAAATATTGTCTACAAAGAGCGAATAAATATAGCCTCTTTGGGTATTCCAAAAGATAGTGGTGTTGGATTTGAACTTTTTGATAAACAGGAGTTTGGTGCTACTTCATTTGATCAAAAAATTAAGCATTTACGTGCTTTAGAGGGCGAGTTATCTCGTACAATAAATGCACTCTCTCCAATAGAACATGCTTCTGTAAGTTTGGCACTTCCAAAAGAGACACTTTTTGTATCTAAGCAGATCGCTCCAACAGCTTCTGTAATGGTAGAAATTTTAGAAGGTAGAAATCTTTCAACGAAGCAAATAAGAGGGATTAAAAATCTTGTATCTGCAGCTGTCCCAAAATTAACTTCTAGTAATGTTATACTTGTTAGTAGTGATGGGAATACTCTTGGTTCTGATGATGAGATGGAACAGATGGGAGAGCTTTCTTTAGTTCAACAGCGATATAAGGTAAAAGAAGAGAGAAAAAGACAAAGAAAAATTCTTGAAGTAATCTCTCCTTTTGTTGGAGGGAGTGATAAGGTAGTTGCTCAAGTAACAATTGAATTTGACTTTTCTATCAAAAATTCTACTAGTGAAACATATGATCCTGAAAATGTTGTAAGAAGTGAACAGGTTAGTGAAGAGAAACGTGAAGGTGGCTCGCCAGAACAAGTTGGTGGTGTACCAGGAACTGTCAGTAACATAGGCCCAGTTCAAGGTTTACAGAGTAATCAGGTAAGTGAGAAATATGAAAAGAACACAGGAACTACTAACTATGAAGTTGGAAAAACGGTAAGTACTACAAAGAGTCAATTTGCTCGAATTAATCGTATTACTGCAGCAGTTGTTGTTGATGGAAAATATAAGGTAAAACTTGATGAAGCAGGAGAAGCAACATCTGATGTTGAATATATGGCTTTAAATGAGACAGATATTAATGCTTTAACTTCACTTGTTAGTCGCTCTATAGGAATAAATGAAGATAGAGGAGATCAGATAAGTGTTGTTAATCTTCAGTTTGATAGAAGCAAAACTGAACCTGGTATAGATGGTGTAACTGAGAGTAAAATATTTATAGAAACATATTTAGCACCATTCTCTGGAGCATTTAAGTATCTCTTTGTCCTTTTACTTCTTCTAATTCTTTATAAAAAAGTTATCTCTCCGTTTGCAGATAAAATGCTTGAAGTTTCCCGTGAGGATGAAGAATTAGCTACTCCAATTCTTGATGTAGAAGATGATGAAGATGAAGACTTAGTTCAAAAAGTTCAAGACATGCGTAAAAAAGTAGAAGATCAACTTGGTGTGGGTGAAAATTTCGATGAAGAGGGTCTTAAGTATGAGGTTATTTTAGATAAGGTTCGTGGTATGGCTGAAGATGCACCGGAAGATATTGCGTCACTTCTTCAAGCACTTTTAAGTGAAGAAGCTGAAGCTAACCAACCAAGAACATCAGCATAGAGGATTAAAGAATGTCAAATTTAAATCAACAGCAGCAAGCAGTTTTTGATGAGATGGGTATGTCTGAAAAGATTGCAATTCTCCTTCTTCAGCTTGGTGAAGATAGTACAGCAGGGATATTCTCATCGATGAATGTTGAATCTATTACTGAAATTTCAAAGTATATTGCACAAAATACTTCTGTAGATAGAGGTGTTGCTACTGCAATACTTGAAGAGTTTCATGCTATTTTTCAATCAGGTCAATATCTTACTTCTGGTGGTATGGAGTATGCAAGAGAGTTACTTTATCGTACATTAGGACCAGAAGAGGCTAAAAAAGTTCTTGATAAGTTGAGTAAAAATATGCAAAACACTCAAAACTTTGCATATCTTTCCAAGATTAAACCACAGCAGCTATCAGACTTTATTCAGCATGAGCATCCTCAAACAATTGCTCTTATCTTAGCACATATGGATGCTACTGAAGCTGCAGATACACTTCAGTTTTTCCCTGATGATTTACGAAGTGAAGTAGCAATGCGAATGGCAAAACTTGGAGATATTTCCCCTTCGGTTATTAAGCGTGTTTCTGCAGTACTAGAGTCTAAACTGGAGTCACTTGCCTCATACAAAGTTGAAGTTGGTGGACCTCGTGCGGTTGCTGATGTATTTAACCGTTTAGGTGCAAAAAGCTCTAAGGCAACTTTAGCTAATATAGAACAAGTTGATGAAGAGCTAGCTACTCTCATTAAAGAGATGATGTTTACTTTTGAAGATATGGTGAGTTTAGATAAGACTGCCATTACTGAGACACTCAAAGCTGTTGATAAAGCAGAACTTATGTTAGCACTTAAATCTTCACCAGAAGAGTTGAAAGAGAAATTTTTCTCTGCTATGAGTGAACGTGCTCGTGATGCCTTTGAAGAAGAGATGCAGTTCCTTGGTGCTGTTAAAATGAAAGATGTTGAAACTGCACAACGTAAAATTGTTGAAGTTGTTAATGGGCTTGCTGAATCTGGAACAATACAGATGGGTTCAACTGAAGAGATGATTGAGTAATGGCAACGGTAATTTCAAAAACTCGACTTGAAAAACATAATGTTAATAAGTATCAATTTAAATCTATATCAAGTGTTTCTAGTAGCCCTTTGTCTGGAGAACTTGAAGAATTACCTACTTTTACTGAAGACAACAATCCTAGAGCTAGGGTGACAGATGTCGATTCAAGTGCTTTAAGCTCTAGTTCAAAAGAGTCTTTAATAGAATCTTTAATGCAGAAAACTGATGAAATGTCTTCGAACTTTATAAAGCTTCAAATGAAGTTAGAGAGTAAAGAATTGGAGTATGAAAAAGCTTTACTTAAAGCTAAAGAAGAAGCTTTTTCTGAAGGACTTGAAGCAGGTATAGCAAAGGCATTAGCTGATGCTGATGAAGCAGCTTCGAGTAGTGTAAATCTTTTTGCTACTTCTGTAGGAAAACTTGAAGAGAGTGCTAAAGAGTTTGAAAGTGCATTAGAAGGAATAAAGGCTGGACTTATTAGTGCAGCATTAGATATTTCTAAGGAAGTTGTAAAGGTAGAGTTAAGTGAAAATTCAAATGAGGTAGCAAAGATACTATCTGATGAGTTAGTAAAAGAGTTGCAGAGTGCATCTAAAGTAACACTCAAAGTTAATCCCAAAAATCATGGGGCTATCTCTGAACATATTGGACATTTAGAACACATAAGCATAGTTTCAGACAGTGCAGTAAGTGAAGGTGGGGTGATTATTATGAGCGATGCTGGTAATATTGATGCCCAAATAAGTAAAAGATTTCAAAGAGTCAAGCAAGCAGCACTAAGTGAGTAAACAGATGAATATTAAAAATAAAAGTATCGAAGAGTTAGAGGGTATATGTGAAGATATCCGTCAGGAGATACTTCGTGTGGTAAGTAAAAATGGTGGACACCTAAGTTCAACTCTAGGTGCGACAGAGCTCATCGTAGCCATGCACAAGGTATTTGATTCTAAAAAAGATCCATTTATTTTTGATGTAAGTCATCAATCTTATGCACACAAACTTCTAACAGATAGATGGGATGAGTTTGATACTCTTCGACAGTTTAATGGTATGTGTGGATACACTAAACCAAGTGAAAGTGATGATGATTACTTCGTAGCTGGACATAGTTCAACTTCTATCTCTTTAGGTGTTGGGGCGGCTAAGGCTATTGATATTAAAGGTGAACAAGAAGAACGTATTCCAGTTGTAATGATTGGTGATGGTTCTATGACGGCAGGTATGGTTTACGAAGCACTTAATGAATTAGGTGATAGAAAATATCCTATGATTATTATATTAAATGACAATGAAATGAGTATTGCAAAACCTATTGGTGCTGTGAGTAGAATGTTGAGTTCTGCTATGGCATCTCCCTTTTACCAGCGTTTTAAGAAAACAACAGAGAATTTTGTAGATAATTTTGGTGAAGGTGCTCATTATATTGCTAAACGTATGGAAGAGGGTTTAAAGCTTATAACTCCAGGTATTATGTTTGAAGAGATGGGTATTAACTATATTGGTCCGGTTGATGGACATAATTTAGAACAGCTTATAGATATTATGCAAACTGCTAGAAAGCTAAACAGACCTGTAATTATTCACTGCCAAACAACTAAAGGTAAGGGATATGATATTGCTGAGGGCAAAGAGGAAAAATGGCATGGAGTTGGTCCTTTTGATCTTAGTGATGGAAGTAGTAATAAAAAGAGTAGTGCAAAAAGTGCAACTCAAATATATACAGAAATTTTACTTGATTTAGCTCAAAAAGATGAAAAAATAGTTGGAGCAACTGCTGCAATGCCAAGTGGAACAGGATTAAGTGAACTGCTAGAGAAGTATCCAAACAGATTTTGGGATGTAGCTATTGCAGAGCAGCATGCTGTTACTTCAATGTCAGCTCTTGCAAAAGAGGGATTTAAACCATTTTGTACTATATACTCGACATTTTTACAGCGTGGTTTTGATCAAGTTATTCACGATACTTGTTTGATGGATTTACCAGTTGTATTTGCACTTGATCGTGCTGGAATTGTTGGTGAAGATGGAGAGACACATCAGGGTGTTTTTGACATATCTTTTCTACGAGCTATTCCAAATATGACACTTTTTGCACCTCGTGATGAGAAGAGCTTTCATCAGGCTATGGCATTTGCAGCTAAGTATAATCACCCCTGCTCAATTCGTTATCCAAGAGGATCATTTACTCCTACAATACTCCCTGAGTCTATTAAGTTTGAGCTTGCAAAAGCTCAACTTCTTCAATCTAATGAGGGTGAAACTCTTCTTATCGGTTATGGAAATGGTGTAGGACGTGCTTATGAGACATCTCTATTATTAGATGAGAAAGTAAGTATTTTGGACTTACGTTTTGTGAAACCACTTGATGAAGATATGTTAAAAGAGCTGAGCAGTAAACATAAAAAATGGTACATTTTTTCAGACAGCTCTAAAATGGGTGGAGTAGGTTCTGCAATTTTAGAGTTTTTAGCAAAAGAAAAAATAACAGACATAGAACTTACAAGCTTTGAGTATGAAGATGAGTTTATAACTCATGGAAACAGTAAGTTAGTAGAGGAGTCACTTGGGTTACTTCCAGAGCAGTTAGCTAAAGTAATAAATAACTAATCCTTAGTAAATTGCTTAGTTTACTTGACTTTAAAATAGAAATCCTTTAATATTAGAAATAATAATATTTAAAGGTTTTTTTATGAACAATAAATCATGTCCGATCTCTCTTATCTCTGTTGACTCAAATATAGCAAGAATAAATGCTTTATATGTTGGCATCATATTTATACTATTTATTTTACTTCAAAACTCAGCCTTAGTGTTTTTCCTCATTCTAGATTTTGTAATAAGAATCTTTTTTAACAAAGAGTATAGTCTTCTCTTTATGCTCTCCAAAATAACAAAACAGCTATTAAATTTACAAAATGTGAAGGTAGATGCTGCTCCTAAAAAATTAGCAGCACTTTTTGGTTTAGTATTTCTCATTGCAATTACAGCTATGCACTTCGCAGGATTGACTCTTCTTTTTTACCTCTTTAGTGGAGTATTGTTAGCTTGCATCTTTCTTGAAGTGACTTTTTCTTACTGTCTTGGGTGTGAGATTTATCATATTTATAAAAAAGTTTTTATTTAATGGTTGGTATTTCTACTAAGGGTATCTATGGAGTTGCTGCAATGCATGCACTTTTTAACTCTCCAAATTCCAAACTAATGCAGATAAAAGAGATATCAGCCATAACACAAATCTCTCATGGTTATCTAGAGCAGATACTAGCAACTCTGAAAAAGAGTGCTTTAGTTATAAGTGTTAGAGGTGTTGGGGGTGGTTATAGACTCTCTCGTGATGCATCACAGATAGATGTTTTAGAAATTATAGAGTCTCTTGAAGGAAAGCTGTTTGCACCTCCTCAAAATGCAGGGGCAAGTGTTGTTCTTGACTCTTTTTGGTTAGATATGCAAGAGAAGATAAGAGGGCAGTTTGATGTAAAACTTTCAGATTTAGATAAATCATATCAGATGTATTTTTACGAAATCTAATTTAAGTAGATTACTCCACTAAACCTTCCTGTATTAGGCTCTTCACGATAAGAGAAGTACTTTTTACTACAGCAACTACACTCCTTACTAAACTCTATATTTTTCTCTTCTACATTGGCATTTAAGAGTTGTTTTTTTAAGATTTTAGATATATCTAAGTAGTATGATTCTTGGTATTTATTTATGGCATATGCTAGGTTTAGCTCTTTTGCCTCTCTATAAATTTCTTCACCTACCTCATAACAGCAAATACCTATACTTGGTCCAATACTAATTAAAATATCAGAAATATCTGAGTGAAAATCATCAGTAAAACAAGTGAGTACATTTTGCATGATGTTATGAAAAGCTCCTTCCCTCCCTGCATGTGCTACTGCAATAACCTCTCTTCTCTTATCGAAAAAAAGAATAGGGGAACAGTCTGCTACCATGACCATTAGTGGAGTATTTTTAGTATCTGTAATTAGGGCATCACAAGTAAGAGGATTATCAAAGTTATTATCTTTATTTACTATTTTTACAATATTTGAGTGAATCTGTTTCATATAAACTAGAGACTCTTTTTCATACTGCATAGTTTGTGCAAGTTTTATATGATTATTATTTACATTATTAATATCATCTTTAACATGAAACGCCAAGTTGCCATTTTCCTTAGTCGTAAAGCCGTGAGTTATAGCAATAAACTGATTTAATAATTTACTTTGAATAATTTGCATATAATCATTATAACAAATTAAAAGGTCTTTTTTTGAGTAAGCTAAGTAAATATTCTCCCCTACTTGATGGACAGAGCATCGAGTCTAAACGCCAAGAGATTCAAGAGTACTTTCACAATACATATGAGTTATATGAAAGAGTTTTTGAAGTTTTAAAAGATGATGATGTCTTTTATAAGAAGTCAGAGATAACACGCCACCCTATGATATTTTATTTTGGACATACTGCTACTTTTTTCATAAATAAACTCATAAATATGAAGATAATAAATGAGCGAATAAATCCTAATTTTGAGTCAATATTTGCAGTAGGTGTTGATGAGATGTCTTGGGATGATATGGATAATGCTAGATATAACTGGCCTAAGGTTAAAGATGTTCGAGAGTATCGAACAAAGGTTAAACTGCTTGTTGATAAGTTGATTATGACTCTTCCTCTCTCTTTACCTATAAATGAAAATTCCCCTATGTGGATTATACTTATGGGTATAGAGCATGAGAGAATTCATATAGAGACATCTTTAGTACTTCATCGTCAGATGCCTATAGAACTCATAAAAGACTCTGTACATTTTAACCTCTGTTCTAAGAGTTCAGTTGCACCAAAAAATGAGATGCTAGAGATAAATAGTGCTGAGATAAAACTAGGGGTAGATAAAAATCATAAACTTTATGGTTGGGATAATGAGTATGGTGTTTATGAAGAGAGAGTGAGTGTATTTAAAGCTTCAAAATATCTTGTAAGTAATGGCGAATTTATGGAATTTGTAACTTCTGATGGATATAAAAATGAAGAGTATTGGGATGAAGAGGGTAGAAACTTTTTAAAGATAAGTAAAGCAGAGTATCCTACTTTTTGGATTTTAAAAGATGGTGTTTATAAGTACCGGTCACTTAGTTCTGAGATGGATATGCCACTTGATTGGCCTGTTGATGTAAATGCACTTGAGGCTGAAGCATTCTGTCGTTATAAAAGTCTGCAAGATGGAGTTACATATCAACTACCAAGTGAGGCGGAGTACAGAGCTATATATGATGAAGTAAAGATTGAGGATATTCCCTCTTTTCATGAGAGTAGTGCAAATCTAAATTTTTATCATTATGGAAGTTCATCTCCTGTCAATGAGTTTAGTTTCATAACACAAAATGGTAAGGCTATCTATGATGTGGTTGGAAATGTTTGGCAGTGGAGTAGAACGCCAATAAGAGCTTTTGAGGGCTTTGAGGTTCACGAGGCTTATGATGACTTCTCTGTACCAACATTTGATGAGAAACATGCACTTATACTAGGCTCTTCATGGGCTAGTAGTGGAAACCTAATAACAAAATATTCACGTTATGCATTTAGAAAACATTTTTACCAAAATGCTGGTTTTAGATATGTAATAACAGAACAAAAGGAAGAGAATTTGAGTGATATATATGAGAGTGATGAGTTAGTTTCACAGTACTGTGAGTTTCAGTATGGAGATACCCATTTTGGAGTTGAAAATTTTGCTGTAAGCACAGCAAGAGTTGCAAGCTCTTTTGTAAAGAACAAGGATAAGGCTTTAGATTTAGGCTGTGCAACTGGACGGGCTACTTATGAGTTGGCAAGAGAGTTTGAGGAAGTTGAGGGCATAGATTTCTCTGTGCGTTTTGTACAAGTTGGTGCAAAACTAAAAGATGATGGTTATGTGGCGTTTAGTGTGAAAGAAGAGGGTGAAATCTCACAAAATAAAAAAATTACAATTGATGAACTTGGATATGAATCCCTTAAAAGTAAGGTCTCTTTTTGGCAGGGTGATGCTTGTAACTTAAAGCCAAACTTCAAAGGATATGACCTTATAATGGCGACAAACTTAATAGATAGACTCTATAACCCAAGGCTCTTTCTTGATACAATTGATGAGAGATTAAATGAAGATGGTGTATTAGTTATTACCTCTCCGTACACATGGCAAGAGAGCTCAACAAACAAAGAATTCTGGCTGGGTGGGTATGAGGATGAGAAAGGAGAGTCTGTAAAAACTATAGATTCTCTCATAGAAGTTTTAGCAGATAAATTTGAACTCATTCATACACAAGATTTGGATTTTGTCATACAAGAGACAGCTAGAAAGTTCCAGCATACTATCTCTGAAGTAAGTGTTTGGAAAAAGAGGTGAAGTATGACTTCTCTCTAAGTGCCTGTAGAAAAGATACAAATGCCGAAAAATATACCTTAAGAGAGGAGCTATTTGGTACTACTGATGTAGAGCCTGTTTGGGTTGCAGATATGGACATTGACACACCATCTTTTGTTTTAGATGCAGTAAAAAAGCGCTTAGAACATCCTATAGTTGGTTATGAAGAGGTACCATCTTCTGCATTTGAAGCTCAAATAGAGTGGATGAAACAAGAGCATAATTTAGTGTTTGAGATCAAAGATATGTTCTACTCTCATTCTGTAGTTGCATCAATGAGTGTAGCTATTGAAGCTTTTACTCAAAAGGGAGAAGGCATTATAGTTCAAACACCAGTCTACTCTCCATTTTTTCATTCAGTTTTAAATCTTGATAGAGAGCTTGTCAAAAATCCTCTTAAAGCAAAAAATGATGGCACTTATACTTTTGATATAGATGATTTAAAAGCCAAAATTGATCAAAATACTAAACTACTTCTACTCTGTTCACCTCATAATCCTGTTGGACGAGTATGGAGTCGTAAAGAGTTAGAAGCTATTTTAGAAGTTTGTTTAGAAAATAATATTGTAGTTTTTGCAGATGAGATACACTCTGATTTAGTTTATGAACCTAATATACATATTCCTTTTGCTTCACTCAGTCAAAAGGCTAGAGCTATTACTCTTACTGCTATAGGGGTTGGTAAGAGCTTTAATATGGCTGGATTTGCTATGAGCAGTGTGGTTGTAACAAATAAAGAGTTATACAAGAAGTTTAAAGAGGCATATGACAGAGTTCATTTTGCACAGGGTGCTGTCCTATCTCATGTTGCATTTGAGAGTGCTTATAATAAGGGAAAAGAGTGGATAGAACAGTTGAAAATTCACTTAAATAATAACTATGAAGAGTTAAGAATTCTCTGTAATAAGTACTCTGAGTTTATAAAACTAACACCGATAGAAGGAACCTATTTAGCATGGCTTGATTGTCGTGGATTAGGCTTAAAGGACAAACAACTGAGGTTGTTTTTTATAAAAGAAGCTAGGCTCGGTTTAAATGCAGGTCTTAGTTTTGGAAGAGAGGGAAGTGGCTTTATGCGCTTGAATTTTGCACTCTCCTCTGCTAAAATGTCAGAAGTAATTAGGAGACTTTCGTTAGCTCTTGAAAATAAAAGGAAAAATATTGGTTAGAATTGATTGGGATGAGTACAAAGAGTATAAAAAGATGAGTGTAAGAGAAAACAAGTTAGAGATAGTTTTAGAGTTTTTAAAAAGCTATTATAATATGAATAATCCAAGTGATATTTATGAAACACTTAAAGCTGATGATATTGGTCAGATGATGCTAGAGAAGTATAAAATTAGAAATGATATTGATTTAGAAGATATTTTATTTAAAATGTAAATAATGAATACTGATTTAGACAAGATTGCACTCTTTATAGAGAAACATCATGTTATGAGTCTAGCGACAACTTTTGATGATGACTTGAGTGTATGTTCTCTTTTTTATGTTTACGATGAGTTACAACACTGTTTTATCGTTGCTAGTAGTGAAGAGACCATTCATGTGAAACATATTAAAAAGAGTTCAAAAATTGCTGGAAATATACTCCTAGAGACAGATAAAATAGGTGAAATCAAAGGTCTTCAATTTCGTGGAGAGTTTTTAGAATTAAATGATACTCATCTAAAGTTAAAATATTTTAAAAAGTTTCCATATGCACTAGCATTAAATCCTAAATTGTGGAAAATAGAAGTTAATTACTTTAAAATGACAGATAATAGCTTAGGCTTTGGTAAAAAAATTATTTGGCCAGAGGTTTCTCAATAAACATACTACAATCGTGTCCACTACTTTGAAATACAACAAGAGATGGAATCTGAGGAGATTTAAAGCCATACGCCTTACACCCATGAGGCTTTTTTGCCTCCCATGTAACAAAATAGTATTGACATCGTCTACAGTTAATTCTTTTCATAAACGGTATTTTATCATATTTGGATACAATAAAATAATAAAAAAAAGAGAGATTTAAAGAAATGGATAAAATTTTACTTATGTTACAACTTCAAGCACAACTTAACGATGCTACAAATGGAGAAGAGTGGACTAAAGGCACAACTAAAAATGGTAAAACTATAAACTGGAAACGCTGTATTTATATGGAGTGTGCAGAGATGGTAGATAGTTTTTCATGGAAACACTGGAAGGCTATAGATAAAGAACCTGATTGGGCTAATCATCAGATTGAAGTTATTGATGTATGGCACTTTATAATGAGTTTAGCTATTGAGAACTATTCTCAAATGCTGAAAGGTGGTGTTGAAGATCTAGCTATCAATATTTCACAACTTGAATCATTTAGTAAGATTGATGTCACTAAGGAGTTTTTTGCTCCTCAAGATGAGGTTATAGCTAAGGTTGAATCTCTAATCCGATTGTCTATTTCAACGAAAGAGTTAGAGCTAGAGACTCTGCTTTCAGACTTTTTTGATTTAGTGATTATGAGTGGACTTGACTTAGAGACACTTTATCGCCTTTATGTTGGTAAAAATATACTAAATCAATTCCGTCAAGATAATGGCTATAAAGATGGCTCTTACATAAAAGTATGGAATGGTGAAGAGGATAATGTTGTTATGAAACGTATTTGGGAAGAGAATGGTGACATAAAACCGGATGTTCTTTATAAAGAGTTAGTTCGTGCATACAATTCACTTACCAAGAGTGAGTAGTTGTCTTACTTACTAGATGTACAAAACCTATCTTTTGGATATATAAAAGAGAAACTTCTTTTTAATGACTTTAGTATTACTCTTAAAAAAGGTGAACTAAAAGCTATCGTAGGTGAGAGTGGGGTAGGTAAAAGTACTCTTTTTGAGTTGATACTTGGTAATTTAGAACCTTTAAGTGGTCAAATCTCAAGTGCGAGATGCTCACAAGTTTTTCAAGATCCTTATAGTTCTTTTCATCCTAGTTATTCACTCTTAAATCAGATAGAAGATGTAACTTCAACTACTGAGTTACATAAATATTTAAAACTAATAAATTTAGACTATGATTTACTTTTAAAACTACCACATGAGCTTTCCGGTGGACAGCTTCAGAGAGCTTCAATTCTTCGTGCAATACTGATGAAACCAGCACTACTTCTTTTAGACGAACCTACATCGGCTCTTGATAATGTGATTCAGTTGGAGGTAATGGAGATGCTTATTAAGCATTTAGATACAACTGCTATGCTTTTAATAACACATGACATAGAGTTAGCTCAGTGGTGTGCAAATGAGATAGTTAAGATTTAAAGATGGCGTTTACTAGATAGTAACCACTACCAGCCATAAAGATTGTTCCAAAAACATTGAGTGCCATATTTATTCCTGCAAGCATAAAACTACCACCCTCAATAAGAAAAAAAGTCTCCATTGCAAATGTTGAGTATGTAGTTAGTGCTCCTAATAATCCTGTAGTAAGAAAAGACTTCATATGAACAGAGAAAAGTGTTGTATACATAAAGTAGGCAAAAAGAGAACCCATTATAAAACTGCCTATTAGGTTTACCCCAAGTGTACCAAAGGGTAAAATATGAGTTACTTTATGAGAGATAAGACCATTTATGTATACTCTTAAAACGGCACCTATAAAGCCACCACTACCGATTACTAGAATTGATTGCCAACTCATCGTCATATACCTTTTGCATTTTTACTTGTAACTCATTTAACCAATTTTTATTGCTCTTATCTGCAATAAAAGGCTCCATAAAAACGACTGTAATGTCTTGTGGTTTATAAAAGAAGCGTTTAATGTCATAGCATCCAAGAGTGTTAACTAGGACTACTGGTTGAACTCTAAGTTGATACTTATCAGCTACAAATTTAGCACCTGACTTAAAGGGTAGCATTCTTCCATCTTTTGTTCGTGTGCCTTCCGGAAACATAGTAACAACCCGTTTTTTCTTAACACGATCACCAACGGCACGAAGTAGTTTAACTAAAGAAGTTTTACTTTCACGTTCTATTTCAATATCTTCAGGGAGACTCATAGCAAGTCCAAAAAATGGCACATCAAAAAGTGCTTTTTTTGCAACCCAAGCAAGATCCTTTTTTGTACTCGTCTCAACAACTCCAACATCCATATCACTCTGATGGTTTATAAGAAACATCTGAACATCAGGATCTTCAGTCCCTTTTATATTCGTAGTAAAAAGAGTTGTATATCGTATAAACCAGTTTGATATCTTACGTGGATACGGACGTTTAAGTAGAGGAAATAAAATGATGGAGAGAGCAATAGCTGTAAATATAATTACAGTTGCAAAGAACCATCTAATATGAGCAAATATCTTCATTTTTGACCCATCCTATTCTTTCATTTTTTAGTTTAACTTTTGC
>Ga0256826_1001253_pt1 | contig 15810 bp, 12 predicted proteins | sample CV79metaG_FD_185975 | JGI IMG/M metagenome (GOLD analysis project Ga0256826, IMG submission 185975) | Hydrothermal vent microbial communities from East Pacific Rise, Pacific Ocean - CV79 | ecosystem: Environmental > Aquatic > Marine > Hydrothermal vents | place: Pacific Ocean: East Pacific Rise...
TTTGATGCCGGAAGATGATTATCTTACCGGGCGTGTTGAAGATTATGATGAACAGACCCATCAGGTTGTGGCCACCCGAAACCTTGACGGACGAGCGGTTCGTGGGGTGTTGTACTTTGTTCGTCTCCATACTGAGATTGCAGATATCTCCAAACGGGTGAAAGAAAAACAGGACGCCCTGGCGAAAGAATCAATAACGCCTGTTCTTGATACCACCGAAATTCCGAAAAGACCCAAACCGGCTCCAGCTCTTGATCTTAAGCGTAAGAAAGTGCGAGTCAATAAGAAGATGATTCTTGAGGCTCGGAATGCTATCGATATTGATACTCTTGTCAGTTACTGTTTTGATGACAGAAAAACTCTGCGATTGATGCAGCGCCTTCTCTATGATGTCGATGAGGCACGTCGCTGGGAAACTGCGTGGATTATCGGGTGTGTCTGTGCAAAAGTTGCTGATAAGGAACCGGGGCAGGTTTCCGAGTTGATACACAGGCTTTTTGAAGGATGCTCGGATTCTGCGGCTGCCCCCTGGGGGATGATTGAAACTCTTGGAGAGGTTATTGCCGCCCGCCCTGATATTTTTGGTGCATTCAATAGACATCTTTTGAATTATATGGGAGATGAATCCACTCAAGTACAGGTTGTCTGGGGGCTTACTAAAATAGCAGAAAAACGCCCCGATCTGATTCGCGATACTCCATTTTTCAATCTCTTCCATTTTCTGACTCATCCAAAGGCAGAGATGAGAGGAATTGTTGCGCAGTTACTGGGACGAATTCGGGCAAAGGAAGCAAGTATGCAGTTGATGGCACTTTCTGGTGATGATGCAGCGCTCATTATCTGGAACAAGGGAAAAGCAGAAGAGCACACCGTCTCCGAACTGGTGAAAGAGGCTCTTGTAAATATAAGTGATAAAGGTGAATGAAATGCAGGGAACAATACAGCCCATAGAAAATATTAAGAAAAAAAAAGAAGAAAAAAAGAAAAAACGATCTTCTGATCCGGTACAGGCAGAGTATGAGGATGGTGTAGGCTTTATTGCCAATAAAGAATATGGTCAAGCTGCACTTTCGTTACACAATGCTCTTGTGGGGTATGAAAAGAAAAACCATCAGGACGGAATTGCCAACGCTTCCAACCAGCTTGGCATTGTCTGTATGAAGAAAGGTGAGTTTGAAAAGGCACGAGAACATTACCAGCGAGCCTGGGATATTTGTGAGCGATTTGATGATGATATGAGTTTGCTCGCTCTTTCCGAGCAGTTTGTGCTTATACATCGGGAAGCGAAAGAGTATACAGAGGCAATAGCGTTTTGTCTCAGCATGCTGGATACCCATCACAAGCATAACAATCCCGATGGAACAGTGAAAGTAATGGAAAGCATGGCTGAAATTTACGTTGAGCAGGGGGAAAAGGCGAAAGCAGCAGATGCCTATAGACATATCGCTTCCATCCATTTCAATTATAATCATAAAAACTTTGCCAGACGCTTTGAAGAAAAAGCCGAAGCACTTGAAGGGTAAGGGGGAAATGTTTACCGGTATTATAGAAGGTACAGGAAAACTTCTTGCTTTACGAGGTGCTGGCGGAGGGGTCTCTTTTGATTTGCAGGGCGGATTCGATTTAACAGATCCGGAAGAAGGTGAGTCCATTGCCGTAAATGGTGTTTGTCTTACTGCTTATAATATTGAAGGACGTAAGTTCACCGTTGATGTTTCTCCAGAATCATTGTCTAGAACAACTCTTGGTACTCTTGGGGTCGGTGGTACGGTTAATATGGAACGTGCCCTGCGACTCTCTGATCGCCTTGGAGGGCATATCGTTTCAGGGCATGTTGATTGTGTGGCTTCTGTCAGTGATATTCAAGTAACAGGAGCTTTTACGATATTCTCCTTTAGTTTTCCAGGGAAATTTGGTCGTTATGTTATCGAAAAAGGATCCATTACCATTAATGGGGTCAGTCTTACCGTGAACAGTTGTACAAATGATACGTTTGCAGTCTCTATTATTCCCCATACTTTGAAAATTACCAGCCTCGGCGAATTAAAACGTGGTAACAAGGTCAATATTGAAGTTGATATCATTGGCAAGTATGTCGAAAAAATGTTGCAGCCTGGTGACGCAAAGGATGGGCAAAAAACTTCAAATAGTGGTATAAATCCCGCATTTTTGGCTGAAAATGGATTTTTGTAAGCAGTAAAAAAAAACGATACGTTTGTGAAAATATTAAATGATCGATGGTTGAGTAATTTTTTTCGACGCCATCATAGGTAGGAAATATCATGGCAGTGAACACCATAGAAGAATGTGTTGAAGATATAAAAAACGGTAAAATGGTCATCCTGGTGGATGATGAAGATCGTGAAAATGAAGGCGATCTTTGTATGGCTGCAACCGCAGTTACCCCTGAAGCGGTAAACTTCATGGCAAAGTATGGCAGGGGGTTGATCTGTGTTACTATGAGTCCTGGACTTATTGACAAACTGGATCTGCCCATGATGGTGTCGGATAATAAATGTCAGTTTGGTACCGGTTTTACCGTAAGTATTGAAGCAACAACCGGAGTTACCACCGGGATTTCTGCTGCTGATCGGGCACATACCATTCAGGTTTCTGTAGCTGACGATGCACAACCCAGTGATATCGTAAGTCCGGGACATGTCTTCCCGCTTCGAGCCAGAGCAGGCGGTGTTCTTGTTCGTCTTGGACAGACAGAAGGCTCTGTTGATCTTTCCCGTCTGGCAGGTCTTACCCATGCTGGTGTTATCTGTGAAATCATGAAAGATGACGGCTCCATGGCCAGAATGCCGGATCTTGAGAAATTTGGCAAAGAACACGATTTAAAGATTTGTACCATTGCGGATCTTATTGCCTATCGTTTACGTCAGGATGTTCTTGTGCACCGGGCTGCCGAAGCCAGGATTCCCACAGAGCATGCTGGTGAGTTTAACGCTGTTGCGTATCGAAATGATGTGGATGATTTTGAACATATAGCCTTTGTAAAGGGGACGATTAATCCCGATGAAACTATTCTTGTTCGAGTGCATTCAGAGTGTCTGACCGGCGATGTCTTTAGATCGTCTCGTTGCGATTGTGGAGATCAACTCCACGCAGCCATGCGTATGATTGATCAGGAGGGGAGTGGCATTGTGCTTTACATGCGTCAGGAAGGGCGTGGCATTGGTCTTGTAAATAAACTCAAGGCCTACACCCTTCAGGATGAAGGTATGGATACCGTTGAAGCCAACCATAAACTTGGTTTTAAGGCGGATCTTCGCGATTATGGAATTGGTGCACAGATTTTACGCGATTTAGGGGTCAGAAAGATGAATCTTTTAACCAATAATCCGAAGAAGATTGTTGGCCTTGAAGGCTATGGTCTGGAGGTTGTCGGGCGTTTCCCCATTGAAATGGAGGCAAGTGAGGAAAATAAAGGTTATCTGGAGTGTAAGCGTGATCGTATGGGACATATGCTGGATGTTGACGAATAAAAAATATAAGGAAAATTTGTTATGCCTAATTTTATTGAAGGAAATCTGAAAGCGGATGGAAAGAAATTTGGAATCATTGTCGCCAGGTTTAATTCTTTTATCTGTGAAAAATTGCTGGAAGGTGCACTGGATAGTCTGGTTCGTTCAGGTGCTGATGATACGGATATTGATGTGGTTCGTGTTCCAGGCGCATTTGAGATTCCACTAGTTGCCAAAAAAATGGCAACTTCCCAGAAATATGATGCTATAATCTGCCTTGGCGTAGTCATTCGTGGTGCAACTCCACACTTTGATGTGGTTGTCAACGAGGTCTCTAAAGGCTCTGCCCAGGTTGGTCTTGATACGGGAGTTCCTGTTATTTTTGGTGTTCTTACTACTGAGACAATAGAACAAGCCATCGAACGTTCCGGTACTAAAGCTGGTAACAAAGGTTCTGAAGTAGCAGTTGCCGCCATTGAGATGGCTGATTTGGTGACTAAATTTCAGTAATTTTTTCACGAGCCACCCAGGATTTTATTTTTTACGAGTTTGTTTTTTATGAGTATACGTCGCAAATCCCGTGAAGCAGCCTTGCAGTTTCTCTTTCAGGATGATTTTCAAGGTTTTAAAGCAGGGATTGATCAGAATATTGAAAAACGGTTTGTTGATTTCTGTTCCCTGTATGATGTGCAGAAAAAGGCACGACCTTATGCTGTAACCCTGCTCCGGGAAGTGTATGCAAACCGTGAGGCGGTTGATGCTGCAATAACAGAACACGCTGACAACTGGCGTCTACCGAGAATAGATGTGACAGACAGAAATATCCTCCGTATTGCAACCTGTGAGATGTTGTTTGAAAATGACATTCCTCCGGAGGTTGCAATCAATGAAGCTGTCGAAATAGCAAAACGTTTTTGTGGTTCCGACTCTCCATCCTTTGTAAATGGCATTCTTGATGCTGTGAAAGCTGTATTAAAAAAATAGCCAGCCTGTCCTGATTTATTCTCACCCTTAAAAAAAAGAGTCCTTAACGTATTAAAGGAAGTACGGTTCTGTTTGCTTTTTCATCTTTCTTGCATTTTTACACAATTCTGATTAGATGGGACACCAGCGAATGGGAAAATCGCACAGTCTGCAGCGTAGGACGTCCTGAATCGCTATAATTCAGTCCAACCAAAAAAACGTGACAGCTAATGGCACAATTAAACAAGAAATCCCGTCCCGGTCTAAAGCAGGAAGCTGTTGCAATTCTCGGGGTATTCTTTTCCTGCTATATTTTTCTCAGCATCCTCTCTGTAACCATTGCCGCAGAAAAAAACTGGGGCGGGGAAATAGGTACCCTGATGGCCCAAATCCTTATGGGATTTACAGGCTGGGGGGCATATCTTCTTGCTGGATTGTTGTTTCTTCTTTCTTTTCTTTTCTTTAGTCCGAGGATGTCTTTTGAGCGGTTGCCGCATATAACTGCAGGGCTGACTGGAGCTGTTATATCTTCCTGTGCCTTATTTTCATCCCTGTCTCTAAAAGAATGGGCTACCGTTGAAGCAGGCGGATTTCTTGGTAAAACAGTGTTCACAGTAATGGAATCACTTGTGGGCGGGCCTGGCAGTGTACTGTTTTTGCTTTTGCTTTTTGTTGTTTCCATGATGCTTTCAACTCAGTTTTCTCCCTATCAGCTGGGTGCATTTTTCTGGCGAATGGTGAAGCGTACGGCGGGAGGACTTAGAAGTCTCCTGTTTTCAGGGCGTCAAAGGAGAAAGACAGAAAAACTGGCCAGGAAGAGGGCAAAAGCAGAAAGGGACAGTACAAAAAGGGTGAATACTCCGGGAGAAGATCCTGTTGAGGAAAGTGTAGAAACGACGGAACCACTTCTTAGCTCTGGAATGCCAGTTGTTGCGGAATTGGCTAAAGCTGAGGTAACAGCAGGGAACGAAGAAGATTTTGCTGCTATTCCTGTTGCGAGAGGGGATTGGAAACTCCCTCCAGTAAGTATTCTTGAAAAACATACAGGCATACAAGAGGAAGTTGACAAGGAAGTGTATTATAAAGTTTCTAAACAACTGGAGCAGAAACTGAAAAACTTCGGTGTTTACGGAAAAGTTGTGGGAATTTCGCCGGGTCCTGTAGTTACCACCTACGAATATGCCCCGGCTGCAGGGGTTAAAATTAATAAAATTGCGGGACTTGCCGACGATCTTGCCCTGGGACTTAAAGCGCAATCCGTACGAGTGGTTGGTTCAGTACCGGGTAAAGCCGCTCTTGGGATAGAGATCCCCAATCCGCATCGCTCGGTTGTCTATATTCGTGACTTGTTGATTTCAGAAAAGTATCGAACTGGCAGTGACAAGCTTGCCATTATTCTGGGATTTGATGTGGTTGGCAATCCCACGATTGTAAATCTTGCAAAAATGCCTCATTTGCTGATTGCGGGTTCCACAGGATCCGGAAAGTCTGTGGCCATAAATACCATCATTGCCTCTTTGTTGTTTAATGCAACCCCTGAAGAAGTACGACTTTTAATGGTTGACCCCAAACGTATTGAACTTTCTGGTTATGAAGGGATTCCCCATCTTTTACATCCTGTTGTGGTGGAACCAACACTTGCTTCCCGGGCATTGATGTGGGCAGTGCGGGAGATGGAACGAAGGTACAAACTCCTCGAAGAGGCCAAGGTCAAAAGTTTTGATTCATATAATCAAGTTTGTGAAGAAAAACTCCCATATATTGTCATCATTGTCGATGAACTTGCAGATCTTATGATGGTCGCTTCAAAAGATGTGGAAACGTCTATTGCCCGTTTGGCTCAAATGGCACGAGCTGCAGGTATGCATCTAATTCTTGCGACACAAAGACCATCCGTTGATGTCCTCACGGGTCTTATTAAAGCTAATTTTCCCACAAGAATTTCTTTTAAAGTTTCTTCAAAAGTTGATTCCAGAACAATTCTGGATATCTCTGGTGCCGAGCATCTTCTCGGTCTTGGCGATATGCTCTACCTTGCCAACGGAGCATCAAGTCTGCAACGTGTGCATGGTGCATATATCTCAGAAAAAGAGACAGAGGCACTTATAGCTTTTCTTAAGGAACAAGGGGACAGTAGTTATGATGAATCAGTCACGGCAGCAGTGGAAGAAGAGGAAAATGGTGGAAACGCTAAAGGTGAAGAAGACTATGATGAACGCTATGATGAAGCAGTGAATATTGTGTGTGAATCTGGACAGGCTTCAATCTCTATGGTGCAACGGAGAATGCGGGTCGGCTATAATAGAGCTGCCAGAATGATTGAAATGATGGAAAAAGAAGGAGTGGTTGGTCCGGCCGATGGTGCCAGACCAAGAGAAGTTCTGGCACGGAAAGAATATACATAAACCTTCACTTTAGCAGCGGTTGAATTTTCTTGACAATTATCGGGCAACACTATATAAGTTGAAGCTTGAAAAAAATGAGTGATGGTTCATTTGGTGGGGTGTATGCGTTAGGGTGGATTAACTCGTTAAAATATTAGCCTAAAGTGTTGGTGGAGCATTGCCGAAAAAGTATGACTTTTTTTGAATGTTCTTTTTTTTTAGAGTATAAGTTGGCTCGGTCGGTTCCGGGTCGCAAAAGTAAATTAACTGAGGAGGTAGTTTAATGCCAAGTTATGTAGATCCAGCGAAGTGTGATGGATGCAAGGGTGGCGACAAGACAGCATGTATGTACATCTGTCCCAACGACCTGATGGTTCTTAACAAAGAGGAAATGTTAGCATACAATCAGGAGCCTGATGCTTGCTGGGAATGTTACTCTTGTGTTAAAATCTGTCCACAGGGCGCAATCTTTGTTCGTGGTTACGATGACTTCGTACCTATGGGTGGCCAGGTTCATCCAATGCGTAGTGCGGATTCCATCATGTGGACTGTTAAATTCCGTAATGGCAACATGAAACGTTTCAAATTCCCAGTGCGTACTACCGCTGAGGGTGCTGCAAACGCTTATGGTGGTGAGAAAGGTGGAAGCTTGGATGATGAATGTCTGCTTCTTGAATCCGATCTGCCAACCCCTAAGTAATTCGAGCTTCAATCATTTGAGTAGAATTATTTATTAGTTTAAGAAAAACTTTTTGAATCTATAATTTAAGGAGATTTAAATATGGCGTTACCAAATAAACCTATGGGCGAGTTGAATGCCGTCGTCGATCCAGAGATCGTGGAACATGATGTTGATGTTCTCATCGTTGGTGGTGGTATGGCTGCTTGCGGTGCTGCTTTTGAAATCAAGAAGTGGGCTAGTGATGATCTGAAGATCACTCTCTGTGATAAAGCCTCCATGGAGCGTTCCGGTGCTGTTGCACAGGGGCTTTCCGCTATTAATACCTATATTGGCGAGAATCCAATCGAAAGCTACGTGAAGATGGTCCGAAATGACCTTATGGGCGTTGTTCGTGAAGATCTTATTTATGACTGTGGTCGTCACGTAGACGAATCTGTTAAACTTTTCGAAGAATGGGGTCTTCCCGTCTGGAAAAAAGATGCAGACGGCGAGAACCTTGATGGTTCTAAGCCTGCAGCTACCCTGCGTGAAGGTGGAATACCTGTACGTACCGGTAAATGGCAGATTATGATCAATGGCGAATCCTACAAATGTATCGTTGCAGAGCCTGCAAAGGCCGCACTTGGCGAAGAAAACTGTCTTGAACGCGTTTTTATCGTGAAAATGCTTCTTGATAAAAATAAAGCTAACCAGATTGCTGGTGCTGTTGGTTTCTCTACCCGTGAGAACAAAGTTCACGTTTTCCGTTGCAAGACTGCTCTCGTAGCTTGTGGTGGTGCTGTAAACATCTTCCGTCCCCGGTCTACCGGTGAAGGTAAAGGTCGTGCATGGTATCCGGTATGGAATGCTGGTTCCACCTACACCATGTGTGGTCAGGTTGGTGCTACTATGACCATGATGGAAAATCGTTTCACCCCGGCTCGTTTCAAAGATGGATACGGTCCTGTTGGTGCATGGTTCCTTCTTTTCAAAGCAAAAGTTGCTAACGGTCTTGGTGAGTTCTATGCCATGGGTGATGCTGCTAAAGAGGAACTTCAGAAGTTCATGCCTTATGGCGCTTCTGCTGTAACTCCTACTTGTCTGCGTAACCATCTGATGGTTCGCGAGTTCAAAGAAGGACGTGGCCCAATTTACATGGCTACTGATGTAGCTTTGAATGCTTTCCTTGACGAGCGTCGTGAAGCTGGAATGGACGAGAAATCACTGAAAAAATTCTGGAAACACCTTGAGTCTGAAGCATGGGAAGATTTCCTTGACATGTCCGTTGGACAGGCCGGTCTCTGGGCTGGTGCCAACGTTGAGCCTGAGAAAGTAGGTTCTGAGATCATGCCAACTGAACCCTACCTTCTTGGTTCTCACTCTGGTTGTTGTGGTATCTGGTGTTCAGGTCCTGAAGAGGACTGGGTTCCTGCCATTGATGGTACCCGTGTTCATCAGTACAAATGGGGATACAACCGTATGACCACAGTTGACGGACTCTTCACCGCTGGCGATGGTGTTGGCGCTTCTGGCCATAAGTTCTCCTCTGGTGCTCATGCTGAAGGACGTATTGTTGCTAAGCAGATGGTTAAATTCTGTCGTGACAATGCTGATTTCACCCCAGAACTGAAGCAGACTGCGCAGGAACTTGCTGATGAGATTTACGCTCCTGTTAGACTGTACAACGAGCATGTTGGAGCGTCTACAAGCTCTAATGTTAACCCTAACTTCTGTAAGCCTGCAGGTATCATGATGCGTCTCATGAAAGCTACCGATGAGTATGGTGGTGGTGTTGCGACATACTACATGACCTCTGGTAAACTCCTCGGAATATGCATGGATCTTCTCCAGCTTCTTCGTGAAGATGCAGAGAAGATGGCTGCCGGCGATCTGCATGAGCTTATGCGTGCCTGGGAGAACTACCATCGTATCTGGTGTGTTGAGATGCATATTCGTCACATCCAGTTCCGTGAGGAATCCCGCTACCCAGGATTTTACTACAGATCAGATTTTCCTAACGTTGATGACGAAAACTGGAAGTGTTTCGTTAACTCTACTTTCAACCCAGAGACACAAGAGTGGCTTTGTGAGAAAGTTGAGTGTGTCAACATCGTTGAGACTGACCCCTGGCTCTAATCGATCAGCGGAGTAGTTCATACGCTTGAGTAGAAATCTCCAGGAGCCTTCGGGCTTCTGGAGATTTTTGCTATGTACTGTTTGTGATTGACTGGAGGAAAGGAAATTATTTGATCCTTCATTCTGGTGAGTTACAAAGTAAAAAAAAATTAAATGACCTTTTATTCTGGATTTTGGTTTTGGAATTGATGCTGTTTTTTTGCGAGGCGGCGTTAAAGGTAAATATTAAGAGTACTAATGGAGGTTGGTATGACTGACGAGCAAGGCACCTCTGGTGCAGTATTGGTCGTAGGCGGTGGTATCAGTGGGCTCACTGCAGCTCTTGAAGCCGCTGAAGTCGGTAATGATGTGTTTCTGGTCGAGAAAAATGCCTATTTTGGCGGCCGTGTAGCACAATTAAACCAGTATTTCCCCAAGCTATGTCCCCCGAGCTGTGGACTGGAAATTAACTTTAAACGTGTGAAGGATAATCGTCGCATCCGCACATTTACCATGACAACTGTTACGAAGGTTGAAGGGAGTGTTGGGAATTACCAGGTGACCCTTGAGACTGCACCCCGTTATGTGAACAGCAACTGTACCGCCTGTGGTGATTGTTCCGATGCTTGTCCAGACGAGATCGATAACGACTTTAATTTTGGTATGAATAAATCCAAAGCTGCGTATCTTCCCCATGAGATGGCCTTCCCTCGTCGTTATGTAATTGACAAGGACGCACTCTCTGATGATGGTGCTGCAGCTGTTAAGGCATCGTGTAAATATGGTGCTGTTGATCTTGATATGGGTGTAGACGTTAAGGTAATTAATGTAGCATCCATAATATATGCCACTGGTTGGACGCCTTATGATCCGACTAAGATGGATAACTTGAAATTCAATGAATCTGATGCGATCGTCACCAATATGATGATTGAGAGAATGGCTGCTCCCGGTGGACCCACAGATGGTGCTATCCTTCGTCCAGGTGATGATAAAGAGCCAGAGTCTTTTGCATTCGTTCAGTGTGCAGGCTCTCGTGATGAAAATCATCTTGAATTTTGCTCTTATATCTGTTGTATGGCCACATTCAAGCAGATGACCTATATCAGAGAACGGTATCCTGAAGCAAAGATTTATGTTTTCTATATAGACCTCAGAACACCTGGTAAATACGAGAAATTCCGTGAGAAGCTTATGGCTGATGAAAACTCTACTTTTATTAAAGGTAAAGTTGCTGAGATCATCCCTGAGTCTGATGGCGGTGTTACCGTTGTTGCTGAAAATGCTGTAACTGGTGAGAAGATTCTGCAGAAAGTTGATATGGCGGTTCTTGCAACCGGTATGCAGCCAACTCTTGGTGCAGAAGGATCCCCAATAACACTTGATCAGGATCCAAATGGCTTCGTTAATTCCAACGAAGAAACTGGTATCATGTCTGCGGGTTGTGCGTGTCGTGCAGCAGACGTTGTAACCAGCAATCAGTCAGCAACCGCTGCTGCCATGAAGGCAATTCAGGTTTCCAGGAGGTCGTAAGTAATGGATAAGAAAATTTGTACCTATATATGTACTGGGTGCGGCATTGGAGAGGCCATCAATATTGAAGAGCTCTCCGCTGTTGTAACTGGTGAAATGTCACAGGAGTGCAAAACTCACGCACAACTCTGTGGCCCCGAAGGACGTGCATTCCTTGAAAATGAGAAAAGTGCTGAAGGTATCAATACCTTTAACATCTGTGCCTGTTCTCCTCGCGTTATGCAGAAGGAATTTGACATGGGTGATGACACTATCACCGTTCGAGGAAATCTCCGCGAGCAGTGTGTCTGGTCAGCTGGTGAGGCCGAAGAAGGCCAGGATGACTTCCAGGAATGGCTTCAGGAAACAGCTTCAGATTATGTCCGCATGGCATGTACCCGTTCTGGTAAAACTGAGATGCCGGAACCCTGGGAAATGGAATCCATGAACAAGGATATTCTGGTAATGGGTGGCGGTATTGCTGGTATGACGGCAGCTCTTGAAGCCGCAAAAGCCGGATCTTCAGTTACTCTTGTTGAGAAGACAGACGTTCTTGGTGGTAAGGCCAACGGTTGGCTCAAACAGTTCCCTATGTCCTACCCCTATGCTGATCTTGAGGATAACTCTATAGACAGCATGATTGCAGCAGTTGAGGCTGATGCAAATATCACTGTTAAGGCCAGTACTGAAGTAGCTCGTATTGGTGGTGCTCCTGGTGATTTTAAGGTGACTCTTAAGGTCGCAGGATCAGATAGCGAATGGGATGCTCCTGCTAAAGTTGCCGTTGATGAGCAGGATTTAATTGACAAAGGAGAAATGGAAGATCCTAATAATGGCTTGAAACCTTACTCTGATGTCAATGAAGCTGCCGATATTTTTGGGGCAGTTGTTCTTGCCACCGGTTGGGTGCCTGCTGATGTCTCTGAATATGAGCACCTTGGATATGGAAGCAACGATAAGGTTGTGACCAATGCTGAGTTCGAAGCCATGGCCAAGCAGGGTAAACTTGACGGCATCAATAATGTCGCTTTTATCATGAGCCCTGGAGCTGAAGAGAATGATGAGGATTTCCCTTATGCAAACTCTGTAACCTCCATGGTTGCTTTGAAACAGGCAAAATATGTTCGTGACAACAACGAAGATGCTAAAGCTTATATTCTCTATCAGCACATGCGTACTCCCGGTAACATGGAGATGTTCTATAAAGGTATTCAGCAGGATGATGGAATCTTTATGACCAAAGCCACCGTAACTGGTGTTGAAGGTGGAACCGTTCACGCAAAAGATACACTTCTTGGAGAAGATCTTGATCTTGAAGTGGATCTGGTAGTTCTGGCTGCTGGTATGGTACCAACTACCAAACACGAAAATACCATCAATCTTGCTTATCGTCAGGGACCAGCATTTAATGATCTGGATCTCTTTGACGGATATGCCGATTCTCACTTTATCTGTTTTCCATACGAAACCCGCCGTACAGGTATCTATACCTGTGGTGGTGTTAGAAAAGCGATGAACATGCAGGAAACAATCGATGATGCAACTGGTGCAGCACTTAAAGCTATCCAGGCCATCGAATCTGCTGATCGCGGTGTTGCTGTTCATCCTCGTTCCGGTGATCAGACCTATCCTGAATTTTTCATGCAGCGCTGTACGCAGTGTAAGAGGTGTACTGAGGAATGTCCATTTGGCGCACTTGATGATGATGAAAAGGGAACACCGCTTCCAAATCCATCACGTTGTCGTCGTTGTGGTACTTGTATGGGTGCTTGTCCTGAACGTATTATTGGTTTCAAGGATTACAATATCGATCTGATCGGTTCCATGATTAAGTCAATAGAAGTTCCTGAAGATGATGATGATAAACTTCGTATTCTGATTTTTGCCTGTGAAAATGATGCATATCCTGCACTTGATATGGCGGGAATGCGCAAACATAAACTCAATCACATGATTCGCTTTATACCTGTTCGCTGCCTTGGTTCTGTGAATATGGCATGGATTCGTGATGCACTTTCTGCAGGACTGGATGGTGCCATGTTACTTGGTTGTAAATACGGTGATGACTACCAGTGTCACTTTGTTAAAGGTTCCGAGATTGCCAACAAGCGTATGGAGAATATTGGTGATTCCCTGTCAACACTTGGCCTGGAGCCTGAGCGTGTTCGCTCTGAGTCTATAGCTATTACAGATTATGATAAGGTTGGTCAGCTTGTGAATGACTTTGTTGATGAGATTGTTGAAATGGGTGCCAATCCATTTAAAGGCTTCTAGTTCTAATTTAGGTCAGGTGCTGATGTTCTCCTATTGCAAAAAATGGTGAACATCAGTACCATGTTTAGTTTAAGAAAAGACTAATGTTTTTTATATAATTTTTTTTACAGACTTGATACTTGGAACTGGAGGAAAAGAATCATGAATGTTCAACCCGATTTAGATTTTATTAAATATTTAAAAACAGCGGGTGGCGACACAATGAAAAAGTGTTACCAGTGTGCCACTTGTTCTGTGGTCTGTCCGCTTTCCACAGAAGAGAATCCCTTTCCACGCCAGGAAATGATCTTGGCAGGGTGGGGATTGAAAGACAAGCTTGTTGCAGATCCAAATGTTTTCCTTTGCCATCAGTGTGGTGATTGTACTGCGTATTGTCCACGTGGCGCAAAACCCGGTGACGTACTTGGTGCTATTCGTGCTTATGCTTATACTGCACTTGGCTGGCCCACTGGTCTTGCTAAACTTGCATCCAACGCTAAAGGCTTACCAATGCTGATTGCGATTCCTGCCCTGGTGCTGTTTGTTTTCTGGGCAGTTTCCGGTGGAATGTCTATTCCTGGAAGCGAGGAATTTTCAAAGCATGGTTATCAGCACTTTTTCGGTCATTGGGATTTTCACTGGCTTGGAAAAAACGTGTTTTTTATTGATATTATTTTCCTTGGAGCTGGTGGTCTTGCAGCATTTGCTTCTTATAAGGGTGTAACCACCATGTGGAATGCAATGGTTGAGAGGGAAGGAGTTAATTCTGACTTCAAACCATCCATGAAGCAGCTGGTTGTTGATTTCGTCTGGCCTTCAGTGATTGATATTGTACAGCATAATCGTTTTAGAGAGTGTATTACCAACAGTTCGCGCGAAATTGGCCATAAGCCCCTTATGTATGCTTTTGGTGGTCTCTTCATCGTTACCGCCTGGTCAGCTATTGCCAACGATGTTCTAGGTCTGGTTATTCCAAGCCTTCATGGCCCCATGTCTGTTTGGAATCCCGTGAAAGTTCTTGCTAACGTTTCAGCTGTTGCTATGATCGTTGGTGTGGGAATCCTCTGGTCTAATCGTGCCAAAGACGAAGCTGAGAATAACATTACCCCCACATTCTATGATTGGTTCTTGATCTGGGAGATGATGGCTGTTGGTGTTACAGGACTTCTTGCAGAGGTTGCTCGTTGGGCGGGGCTTGCAGCTCCTGGATACATTATCTACTTTGTCCATCTGGTAAGTGTTATGATGCTCTTTATGTACATGCCTTATACAAAGTTTGCACATCTTATATACCGTACTACGGCCATGACCTTTGAGAGATATCGAGACAGTTCATTTGTTAAGAATCCGCTTGATGAATAGCGAGTAGTTGTAGTAAGAATTTTTTTAAGGCTGTGTCTTAGGGCACAGCCTTTTTTTTTGCAGTCTTTTGATTTACAGAAATTTTCATACGCAATTTGTATTATGCGAGCTTCTGGAGGTTCACGATTACCTGCAAAGCCTGATACAAAATAAAATCTGAAAATAATTTCAAATGCAATAAAATTTGCTGGATGATGCGTAAAATAGCAACCCTAAATTCCTCCTGCGAATTCGCAAGCGCACATTACCGGATGTAAATACGTGAATTCTACGTTTAGAATCACTCAGAAATGAAAATAGTAAATATTGAAAAAAAAACATTGTAATAAAAATAATGTTTGTGTATGTTCTGTCAGTTTGCATGCTGGCGTAGCTCAATTGGCAGAGCACCTGATTTGTAATCAGGATGTTGCGGGTTCAAGTCCCATCGCCAGCTCCAGTAAACATGCAGTTGGAAGTATAAAATTTCTAAAGCTTATAAAGTAAAATAGATGGTTACTTTACAAACTTTAAAAACTTGTTACTTTGAACCTGGTTTTTTTGTGGAGGGGTTCCCGAGTGGCCAAAGGGAACAGACTGTAAATCTGTCGTCAGAGACTTCGGAGGTTCGAATCCTCCCCCCTCCACCATTTTTTATATAGACATTGCAGATAGTATTCACGCGGGAATAGCTCAATTGGTAGAGCATCAGCCTTCCAAGCTGAGGGTTGCGAGTTCGAGTCTCGTTTCCCGCTCCAATATGTATCTGTTTTTTTTATGTTTTTCTGGTTGCGGTCTGATTTGTTGATTTTTTGTTGATATGCTGAATTCTTGACAATTTTCAGGCTGACAACCTTTGTTTGAAATCGGCTCATATAGCTCAGATGGTAGAGCGCATCCTTGGTAAGGATGAGGTCAACGGTTCAAATCCGTTTATGAGCTCCAGAACATTCCGTTAGAAGAAAACGAGCAGAGGAGACGACTACTATGGCAAAAGAAAAATTTGAAAGGACGAAACCGCATGTCAATGTAGGTACTATAGGTCATATTGATCATGGTAAAACTACTCTGACTGCCGCAATCACAGCTGTACTTGCTCAGAAAGGATACG
>Ga0256826_1001254_pt1 | contig 15808 bp, 17 predicted proteins | sample CV79metaG_FD_185975 | JGI IMG/M metagenome (GOLD analysis project Ga0256826, IMG submission 185975) | Hydrothermal vent microbial communities from East Pacific Rise, Pacific Ocean - CV79 | ecosystem: Environmental > Aquatic > Marine > Hydrothermal vents | place: Pacific Ocean: East Pacific Rise...
CAAAGAGTTAGCAAAAGAGAGTAGCTTAGAGTGTAAAATTTTAAAACCAAAAGAGCTAAGAGCTGAAAAGATGGAGACTCTTTTAGCTGTAGCACGTGCTTCTCGTCATAAACCAAGAGTGATTCATTTGACCCATAAACCTAAAAACCCTAAAGCCGTTATTACTTTAGTAGGAAAAGGACTTACTTATGATTCAGGTGGATTAAGCCTTAAACCTGCTGATTATATGGTTACTATGAAATCCGATAAAAGTGGTGGTTCAGCTGTTCTAGGAATTATGAAAGCCGTAGCCGAAATGAATTTAGATGTTGAAGTTCATGGTTTTGTAGGTGCTGTTGAAAATATGATTGGTGGAGATGCCTACAAACCAGATGATGTATTGGTTGCCAAAAATGGAAAAACCATTGAAATCAGAAATACTGATGCCGAGGGACGTTTGGTTTTAGCCGATGTGTTGTGTTACGCACAACAAGAAGTTCAAGCCGATTATCTTTTTGATTATGCAACCTTGACAGGTGCTTCGGTTGTGGCTGTTGGTCACTATACTTCATCTATTATGGGAAATGCTGATGAACCTAAAGAGATGATGATTGCTGCGGCAAAAAGCTCTGGCGAATTGGCAACCAAATTGGATTTTAATAATTATTTAAAAAAGACTCTAAAAAGTGAAATAGCTGATATTTGTAACATTTCCAATGTTCGTTATGGTGGAGCGATTACAGCTGGTCAATTTTTGGAAGAGTTTATTGATGAAAATCATAAAAACAAATGGGCTCATATTGATATTGCAGGGCCTGCCTTTGTAGAGCATGTATGGGGAGAAAACCCTCATGGAGCATCTGGAGCAGGTGTACGAATTACCCTTAGAATGTTAGAAAAACTAGCACGAGGCTAAAATAGACAATAAACACTAAAGTAATAAGCGTAAAAGGTTATTACTTTATACCCTCTTTAATTAAAAAAGACTACAATCCTTTATGAAAACACTAATGAACAAAAAATACTTTAAAATCCTCTTTTTTTTTACGGCAGGTGTTGTTTTTCTTTTAGCTGTTGTAACGAATGACCATATTACGTTAGACACTGATTATGCGGATAAAATCAAACACATCTCTGCTTTCTTTGTACTCTCACTGCTTTTAAACCGTTCCTCTTCCAGTATTGAAAAACGTATCAGAAACATGCTTGCCCTACTCTTTTTTGGTTTTATGATTGAAGTAGTACAATATTTTATCCCCAGTCGGGATTCAGACTGGATGGATATTTTTGCTGATTTTATAGGCATACTCCTTTTTCAAGTTACCTATTCTTTTTTAAAAATTCTTCAGTACTTTATAAAAAGAACAAAAGTCAAAAGCCTATAATCAATATTTAGCTAAAATCCCATAATTATTTACACACAAGGAATACCATGGGATTAAGCATCGGACTTGTAGGATTACCAAACGTTGGTAAATCAACCACATTTAACGCCCTAACTAAAGCACAAAATGCAGAGAGTGCCAACTACCCTTTCTGTACTATTGAACCAAATAAAGCAGTTGTACCTGTACCAGATATTCGTTTAGAAGCATTGGCAGAAATTGTTAATCCTGAAAAGATTCAATACTCTACTTTAGATTTTGTAGACATTGCAGGTCTAGTAAAAGGTGCTAGTAAAGGCGAAGGCTTAGGAAATAAGTTTTTATCAAATATTCGTGAAACAGAGGTTATTTTACATATTGTACGATGTTTTGAAGATGAGAATATTGTTCATGTTGAAGGTTCTATTGACCCTATTCGTGATGTTGAGATTATTGAGCAAGAGCTTCTTTTTGCAGACCTTGATGCTGTTGAGAAACGTATTCAAACACTTTCTAAAAAAGCACGTGGAAATGACAAAGAGGCAAAAGCTCAACTTGTAATAGTTGAAAAACTTTTAGAACATATTGGAGAGGGTAATCCTGTTTCAACCTTTGAAGATATTGATACCGATGAGTTTCGTGATATGAATCGAGATTTACGTCTTTTGACATCAAAAGAGATTATGTATGGGGCAAATGTTGATGAAGACAGCTTAGAAGAAGACAATGAATTTGTAGAACAACTAAAAGCCTATGCTAAAGAGCGAAATTCAGAAGTTATCAAACTTTGTGCCAAAATGGAAGAAGAGATGGTAGATTTTGATGATGAAGAGCGTGAAGAGATGCTTAGAGATTTAGGAATCAAAGAGAGTGGATTAGAACAAATTATTCATAAAGGTTTTGATAAGCTTGGTCTTCAATCCTACTTTACAGCAGGAGTAAAAGAGGTTCGTGCATGGACAATTCGCCAAGGAACAACTGCACCAAAAGCAGCAGCAGTCATTCATAACGACTTTGAAAAAGGTTTTATACGTGCAGAAGTTATTGCTTATGAAGATTTTATAGAGTTTGGTGGAGACAACGGTGCTAAAGAGGCAGGGAAAAACAGACTAGAAGGAAAAGAGTACATCGTCCAAGATGGCGATGTAATGCACTTTAGATTTAATGTATAGATAAAATTTACTCTCTACATAAAGTGCAGTTATTCTAACTGCACTTTTCTTATATAATATTTTTATTTTGTAAACGTAGAGGATCCAGTAAGTGTCAAAAGGTGTTTCTTACCATCACTATCAGTTAATGTATAGTTTAGAATAGAATCTACTGTTCCTGCACCCAATGCATCCTCAGATTCATCATCTGTAGCATCATCATAGTACGATTTTGGACAGGTGGTTGTGATAAGGTTGTTCTCATCTCCTTCCCAATCTATTAGATTCTCAATAGTACTTTCATCCGTTGTTAACGTTGCAGGTAAAGGAGAAGGGAACGTTTCAGTACAATCATATTTATAACTTTTACCTTCTACTAGAGCATTGACATTATGATGTACTGTACCTAATTTATAATCATAAGTATCTATACCTGCTCCTGATACCTTAGTAGTCTTTAGAGAAAAGTTCGCTACTCGTTTCACTTCTGTAATGGTCAGTTGATTAATACCTGCAAGTAACGCATATTCCCCATAAGAGAATTGACCTGCTGTTCTACACATAACCGTAATATCTCCATCTGCTGCATATTTTACATCGAATGAACCCTCACTACTTGTTACAGCTTTAGGATCACAAACTACTTTTGTAGTTGCAGGAGTTATAGATAAACCTGTACTTCCACCCGTTGAACTATCACTTCCACCCGTTGAACTATCGCTTCCTCCAGTTGAACTATCACTTCCACTAGTGGAACTATCACTGTCACTTCCACATCCACTAAAAGAAAGAACACCAACCAATAAGCTTGTTAATATTAAAGATTTTTTCATAATTAAACTCCTATAGTATTTTTTAATTAAGCATACAAATATACTTTATAAATGAAGTATATCCAATAAATGTTGCAATAATGCTGCAATATAAAAAAACAATTATAAATATATAATATTTTAGTTAAAAGTCTTCTTTAAAGATAAACTTTTTATTTTTAACATAATCTTTAAACATCTCTAACCACTCTGACTTATTCCCCATTGGATGGTTGTCCGTCACTCCAAACTCCAAGAGGGCAATAGGTCTTTTCGTTGAAATTTCGCTAATAGTTTTATAGCGTTCTTCTAAAATTTGGCTAAAACTGTCCCAATAGTTCTCTTTTGGATTTTGAGCTCCATACACGCTAACGCCAATCCAATCTATATAGTCATCCCCAGTGGAATAGAGCTTTGCCCTATTCCACTCTGTTCCAACTAAACCAATCTCCATTGGATTCTACTGCAAAATCAATGAGTACTGGAACAGCATGAGCCTTGGCATTTTTTGCCCACTGCCGAAGCTCATTATCAAATTTTCCATTAATAATATTGCTCATGGTAAATGTTGTCTCTTTTACAAACTGCTCTTCACTACTTCTTGGCATCAGACGAACAATGGGGTAGATAATTCCATTGTACCAATTTTGAGAAAAATATGCCCAAAATGGTTTTTTTTCAACCAATTATTCAAAATCTTCTATACGTTTAGTCGTTACATTGTCTTCTAGACCTCCAAAATCAGGAAAAGCTCCAAAATAAATTTTATCTCCTGTTGGTGCTTTTAGTTTTAAGACTCTATTTGAATCAAGAGAACTTGAACTGTTACAGCCTATCAGTAAAAAGAGTACAATAAGTTGAAAAATTTGACTTTTCATAATAAAACTCTATACTTCAATACCATACAGTTTCAAAAGGCTCTCAACCTTTGGTTCTCGTCCTAACCACTGTTGATAAAGTTCACTCATATCCTCTGAACCTCCTCTGTTTAAAATATATTTCTGATAGCCTTCTGCTTTTTCTTGATTAAATCCATTCTCATCAATACAGGCATAAAAGGCATCTGCACTTAGAACCTCTGCCCATTTATAACTGTAGTAACCTGCCGAGTATCCACCTGCAAAAATATGAGCAAATCCATTTTGAAACTTATTGTATTCGGGTACAGGAAGGAGTGCTGTTGTTTCACGAATTTCATTCAGTAAAGCTTGAACTTCTTCGCCTTGGTAGAGTTTTTTATGCAGATTAAAATCAAAGAGCGAAAACTCAACTTGCCGTAAAATTCCTAATGCTGCTTGATAATTTTTAGTATCTTTGATTTTATCTAAAAGCTCATCACTCATAGGTTCATTGCTTTCATGATGAAATGCAAAGCGTTTTAAGATAGGCTTTTCATAAGCAAATGTCTCTAAAAATTGTGAAGGAAATTCAATCACATCCCATGCCACACCATTAATTCCAGATACAGAACGCTCGTCACATTTTCCAAATAGATGATGAATTCCATGACCCATCTCATGAAAAAGAGTAACAACATCGTCATGACGAAGCAGACTTGGATTCTTATCAGTAGAAGGAGAGAAGTTACAAACTATAAATGCACTAGGTAGATGTTTCTCTCCATTTGCATCAACAAAATGCGTCTCCCAATCGTGCATCCATGCCCCACCTCGTTTCTCTTTTCGTGCTTCCAAATCAAAATAGACTCTTCCTGCTAACTCCCCTGCTTTATAAATATCAAAGGTCTTTACTTTTTCATTCCATACCATTGCCTCTACAGCTTTAAACTCTACTGCAAAAAGTTCTGAAACGACATCAAGCATTCCTCTTAAGACCTTAGCTTGTTCAAAATAGGGTTTGGTCATACTGTCATCAAAATCAAACTTCTCTTTTTTAAGTTTTTCAGAGTAATATGCCACATCAAAACCTTTGAAATCTTCTATTCCATCGGTTCGTAATGCAAATGCTTTTAACTCTTCTAACTCATCTTTTGCTTGTGATAAAGCTTTGTTTCCCAGCTCTTCCAAGAAAGAGGTTACCTCTTCGGTGGAATGTGCATCTTTCGTGGCTAACGAATACTCTGAGAAACTTTTAAAGTCCAGTAGTGTTGCTTTTTTCTGTCGTAATTCCATTAACTCATCAATAACCTTAGCATTTTCAGGAGCTCTTGATGCGTATGCTTTTGCAATCTCTTTACGATAGTGACGGCTTGTTCCATAGGTCATGTACGCTAAATAGCTTGGAATTTGCAAAGTAAATTTATAAACGGTTTTTCCATCTATCTCAGTTCGTGCCTGTGCCAAATCACTTTCTGGAATCTCTGCCACATCTTTTTCATCCGTTATAATCATCTCAAATGCGTTCGTAGCATTTAGCAAATTTTGAGAAAAACTGTTTCCCAATTCACTAAGCTTCATCTCAATCGCTTCGAGCTCTTTTTTCTGCTCTAATGGCAACTCAGCACCTGCTAAAACAAAACCACGAATATCGTTATCAATCACTTTTTGAGCTTGAGCATTTGATGACGTTATTTTTTTAATCTTTTCAAAAAGAGCTTTATTTTGAGCAATGGTACTGGAATATTTAGAGAGTTGAGGCAACGACTCTTCATAAGCTTTTTGTGTCGCTTCTGAATTTTCTACTGAGTTCAAATGAGAAAGAGGTGTAAAGAAGTTCCCTAACTCCTCTTCTAAATCTTGAAGAGGTTTTAACACTCCTTCATAACTCTCATCATTACTCTTTGTAATATTATCAATTGTCTCTAATTGATTTGCCAAGAGTTGCTCTAAATCTTTTGGAAACTCTTCTAAATTATCTATTTTAAATTCTTGAAATTGCATTTTTTGTCCTATATTATTTGTTCTGTGGATTATACCAAAAGAAGATAACAGAAATATTTCTAAAAGGCTACAACTTATTTCCACTTATATCTACCTCTTGAAAGAGGTACTTTTAGGCTATAATTCGATACCCTCTATTAAAAACAAGGAAGATTCAACAATGTCAACAGAAACAGAAAACAAAGGGTTAGACGATAATTTTTTTGAAAGAGCCGATGCTCATATTAACCTAGCCAACAGTCACATTACCCCTCAGATTGAACCAAGATTAGTAAGCAGTTCATTTATGTTCTCTTCAGCACGTTTTAATGCATGGATAAGTGCATCAAGTTTTAAAAATGGCAAAGAGCTAAAAGTAAGAAAAAAAGAGTTACTAGAGTACTTTGTTAGCCAATACTCCTCGATGCTAGAGGAGAATTTAGATAACTATGCAGAAAACTATGATTTGTATATGGGAATTTCTAAAGAGCAGGCAAAGAAGTAATAGAGGTTATGAGAATTCTCTATACTTCAAACTTTTGACTCTTTTATTCAAGTAAATAGCCCATACCTTTTATATTCTTTATATCAATATTTAATCTTTTTTTTAATTTACTTAAATTTACACGCAGTGCATTTGGATTTGGATTGTTTAAACTCTCTAGTAGAGTATTTAAAGAGACAACTTTACCCCTATTTGTGATAAGAAGATGAAAAATTTTTGCAAGAATTGAGCTTAAAGAGACAAGCTCAAGGTTCTTATAAAGATGCCTATTGTTTAAATCATATTTTAAATTTTTATAATAGACAAAAGACTCTTTCATATAACGACTACGAATTCGTATAATCAACTCTTTGGGGTCAAATGGTTTTTTAATATAATCATCTGCACCCATATCAAAGCCTTCAGAGATAGAAGCAATATCAATCAATGCCGTAACATAAATAGCAGGTGTTTTGTCTCCTGACTCTCTTAAAGCTTTTAAAACTTCAAACCCACTTTCGCCTGTTAAACTAACATCAAAAAGATATAAATCAAAACTATGTTTATAGGTTAAATCATAAACATCATCAGCACAAAAAGCACTAGAGACTTCAAACTCTTCTGCCTCTAAATACTCCTTAAAGCACTCATGTAAAAGTGGGTCATCTTCTAGTAATAATATTTTCATTGGGTATCTCCATATTAAAGTATTATATGGAATTTTTTGTGTAAGGTGCGTGGAGTTAAATTGCTTTTTAGATATAATCTATCTGTAAAGAATAAAATAAATATTAAATTAAGAATAAGGAGAATTTTTAAATGAAGAAGAGATTAGCACTTTTAATTATAATTATAACAATTAATTTAACCAGCTGTGGAAAAAGCTCTAGTGAAGAAGCAAAAGAGTTGCAAACTCAAATGTTAACTGTGGTGGGAATTCCACCAGATATTATTACAAATATATGTCAAGATGGAAATGATGATGGATTATGTGATTCATCAGAACTTAGTAAAATATCTGTTAAAAACAATTTTTTCTCAAAAATAGTATTAGGAGAAGGAAACAGTTATGAACTGAACAATTATGACCCCACCAAAAAGATTATAATGGAGCTTCAAGATAATAAAAATATAGAGTTCAATGATGGTAATTTTTCTTTGGAGTATAAAGGTACAAGTAGTGAGTTATCTATTTTACAATCGATGGTTGATAGTGATGACATCTCTACAGAGGATATTAAAAATGTTAAAGATATGGAGGGTAAAGATACCTTTTATGAAGTTTTACTTAGTAGCATGGAGAAAAACCTTAATAAATACATGAAAAATGATATGCTTCATAGAAGTGCTAGAGAGGTTAACTTAAAAGAGCTAGGAAGATTGTTTCAAGAAGATATTCCATTAAAAGATTTAAATCAAAAAATTCAAGAACAGTGTCATGGAGATAAAGAGTGTATAAAAAGTCTTATTAAAAGTTTCTCTGTCAATCTTGATACTGATGAACAAAGTATCTATACCCTAGCACAAGCAAGAAGAAAAGTAAAACTTCTTAATGATAAGCTAATAGAAGGGCTAACGTGTAAATCTGATGAGAAGAAAATTGTCAAACATTACGGATTTGAAGATATATTTAATCTTAAAAATAGAGATGAGAATGCACACCCTGCATTTGATATTGTAAAATTGATAGGTAAAGAGAATTTAAAAAATTATGATGTTTCCAATAATAGAAAAATATTTGCTGAAAGTCTTAGAGAACTACCCCGAAGAATTAAAAATGGAAAAGTTTATATAGGTCTAAAAAAGAGTGGAGGAAAGTTAAATAGTCAAGATAAAATTTATATTGGTAAATATAATAAAGAGAATTCTAATAGATATTTTAGTTCAAAATTAGTTGAATTACAAAATCAAAATTGGTTACATCAGCCTATTACTAAAGATGACCCTACAACCGAAATTTACTATACCGATTTAAAGAATATTGTATTTAATGATAAGAATACTACTCTTTTAGATTATCTTAGTAGAAATAATCGTTTTGATGCCGTTATTGCTAAAAATACAGCTGTTGACTTTATATCCATAGCGACATGTTCTACCGTAAACCCAAAACTCGAGATTAAAGAAGCTGTAAATGCTTTTAGCTGTAACAATAAAAAAGACCGTTTAATTAAAATTATAGGTGGTAGAGTTGATGCTTTCTCAAAAGATAGAGATAAATTAAGCACCCCATCAGAACTACTACTCTCTACTATCAATAAACCATTAATTGGATACGATGAGTTGGCTAATAATAAATTTTTCTTAGATACCTTAAAAATACCAAAGAATATTACCATTACACAAGCTCAATTTTCAGTAGGAATAAAACCACTCCCTAAATATCTTTATCAAAATGATACTATAAATATAGGAAATTATGAATTAGAGAAATATAGCAGATTTAAATTGTACGGAAATGACGATGATAGTGTTTTGAACATCTGGACTAAAAACATTAGAATCAGTAATGGAGAACGAGTTTTACAAACCAAATTAGGAGATATTAATGTAACTGATGAAGTTGACACATCACTTCTTGATGTTTTAAACAGAAGCAATAATGCATTTGATATTCTTATCCAAAATGATACTTCAGTTGATTTTACATATCTTAATTTATGCATAGAAGAGAAGTAGTCTCTGTAGTTTAAAAAGATGCCAAAAATCAAGCGTTGGCATCTTAAATTATTTACACTCTAAAAATTAACGTCTATATCTCCCAAAACTTCGATTAGCACCCATTCGTCCAATGCCAATGAATTAAGCTTTTGAACTTGTAGGGACATCCCCTTGTGGGTGTCCACAAATGCCTAAATATTAGATACCCATAAAGGGTATCCCTACACAAAATTCCTTATTTCATTGGCATTGCCCATTCGTCCACGGTTTGGCGTTGTAGTGGTTTTGCCATCTACATTAATTTGAGCTTCTCCTGTAGTAATGGTAAACTGCCCCATCATTCCATCATCTTCATGGTAGTTAACTCCTGAATATTCATATCAAAAACTTTATATCCATCAACTATTTTATAAGATGCCAATTTAGGAATGGCTAAAGTCTTAGTAAAAGTAACGGCTGTCCTCTCTTGGTTCGTGGGTTGACTAGTTTCTTGCAAACGATTATCAAAACGTTGCCCCATTGATGAGCTATCAAAAGCATTTCCATAACTTATAAAAAGTACCGATAAAGTTATAATAACTAAGAAGTATTACCTAAACATTAACAAATAACGATTTTATCTTTGACTTCTATAATTCCAAATAAGCCCTCAACTCACTCTCTATCTTCTCTTTTAGTAGCAACGGCTCTATTACTTTGATATGAGGAATCCACCTTTTTATTAACTCATCAACCTCTTCTATTTTAGTCACTTTATAACCAATCCGAAGATTTCCCTCTTTGGTTTTACCTAGAAGCTTTTGTGATTTTAAAAACTTTTTAGATTCAAAATAAAATGCTTTTGAGCTATCTACCTCTAAAATAATACTAATCAAATGCTCTCTGTAGTTCTCTTGATAAAATGAGAAAGGGGTCTGTATATCCTCGATAAACTGCTCTATCTCTCTGACTCGGGAAAAAACCCTAGATTGCAGGGTGGCACTTTTTATTTTGATAAATCGAAAAAGAGAGACCCTGTACTCTTTTTGATTCTCTACCTCACAAGCCAAATAAAAATTTTCATGTAGAAAAACTATTTTGTAGGGTTTAGTCTCAATAGTAAGAACTTCATTATTCACAATATACTCAATGCTAAGATATTTGTTATGATAGATACTATTTTCTAATATTTTGAACAGTTCATATTCAACTATTTGGCACTCGAAGGGTTTACTTTTGAACATATATATCTTTTTTAAACTCTTTATTTTTTGTTCAATAATTACTTTGTCCGATTTATTCATATCTAAACGATTAAACAGATTACTCCGTTGAGCAATAGTAAAAGTTTGAACAATTAGCGATAGATTATTGGGATTTAAAAAATTCTCAAATACCTCTTTGGTAATGGCTTTGTAGCACCCTTTTTCTCCACGAATCAGATGAAAACTATCAGGGAAAATCTGTTTAATAATATTTAAATCTCGCCGAATGGTCTTCTCACTTTTACCTTCCCATAGATAGTCACTCTTTAGAGCTTCTATACAGACTTTTTGATTGTTATTGAACCGTTTTAAAAGTTCAAGAACTCTACTTGTTTGAGTTGTCATAAAAATACCTTTGCCTCTACATCATGAAGTAGTTTGATTAATGATTCAATCACATCATGGGTTGGATAAATACCATCATGAAACCAACGATTTCTAGCTTTTCTTATCTGATGAAGTTCATCTTGCATATGCATAGGCAGATGATACTCCTCTATAATAAACTGAATATTTTCAAACAGATTGGTATTTTGTCCATTAGCATTGTGGTCATATTTCTGTACCTTTGCCAATATGAGCTTATCAAAAGAGATAAATGCTTGAGTTAAAGTAAAAGGAAGATGAGTATTTTTGAGAGATACAATTGACTCAATACCTTTTCTTTCGCCCCAACTTGGGTCATATCTCCAAAGTAGTTCAAGCTGATGAAGCTTTTTGTGTATCTCCTCATATTCAATATGTTTTTTGCTATGCTCTAAATGTTTCAATTTTTGAATTAACAGCTCTTTTAAGTTATGTTCTTTTGATTCTAGCGTTATAATTGCTTCTTTAGAATCTCTAATAACTTTATTAAGCTTTGTAGTCTTTTGTGTCAAATGTGTAATGGTCTCTTCTAACTTCTCTATCTCATGCTTTGACTCCAAATCAAGCTTTGATAGTCTCTCTTTTAGCTCAATAATCTCTAAATTATGCTCATATCTCTCTAATTTATGTGAATTACACTGCTCATGAAGTTTATGAATATCACTCTCTATCCTCTTCTTTTGGTCTTTGTGCTCTTTATAATTACGATGATGAATACGGTATCTATGGCTATCAATCAACCATACAATTAAAGAGACAAGAGTAATAGTAAACAGCGTTACTGCAATATTTTTTGAGTAAATTTGAGCAATACTAACAATAATAAGAACAATAACTGTCCAAGCCAACCATTTAATATCTTTTTTTATCATCTCTCATCCCTATAATATTTTCTTAATTATAGGGATTATTCTCTTTGTATTAGTTGCATTGTCATTTTTTAAAGTGTAAAGAATTATAACATCTTATATAGACATATTATGTCTATTGTTAAAACAAGTAGCATTTTGTAACTATAAATAAAAAATTAATACCATTAGTTAATAATTAGATTATATAAAATCATATAGACATAATATGTCCATTTAATAGCTTATACTTTGTCATATTAAAATTAAAGGAGAAAAGATGAAGAGAGTTCTATCAGCAAGTCTACTATTAGGAACATTGCTATTTGTAACAGCTTGTGGTGCTAAACCCTCAAATATAAAGAGCATTGAGGTCAAGAAACAGGGGTGTATTCAAAAAAAAGGTTGTGAAAAAGAGCCTCTGTTATTAATGAAGAAGCCTCATAAAGAGTACATTATAGATATAAGTTACTTAACACCAAATATTATTCATAATCTAAAAACGATACAGGGGAAATCTATTAAAATAGTAGAAAGAAAAAATGGTTTTGAATTTCCTCAATACAGCAATAAGATAGTGGTTTTAGAGTTTTTTGGAAAAGATTGTCCTCACTGTATGAAAGAGATAATATCACTAAATAAAATTCGTAAAAAATATGAGAAGAACTTAGAGGTAGTCTCAATTCAAGTAGAAGAACCTATGGGAGAGAGTTCTGCTAACAGATTGATTAAAAAACATAAGATAAAATATCCTCTTATTGATGGGGATGAGTCAATTAATTTACAATCATTTGTACAAGAAACTTATGGATGGAGAGGGATTTTACCCTATACGCTAATTCTTAAAAATGGTCTAACAGAATTTTCCTATTCGGGAAAGGTAACATACAAAGAGATGCAGAGTGATATTGGTTCTTTAATATGATAAAATTTCTATAGTATATAATGATAGACACAATAACTAATATGTTACTATTTGATATAAGGATTTTAGATGTCAAAAAAACTGAACTACTCTCTTCTTTATGTAGAGGATGAGGATTATATTCGTGAGGTAGTTGTTGAGTATCTTGAAGAGCTTTTCTTTACTATCTATGAAGCCTCAAATGGCAAAGAGGCTTTGGAAATGTACTATGATAAGAAACCAGATATAATCATTACAGATATACGGATGCCAAAGATGAATGGGTTAGCCTTTGCAAGAGAGATTAGGCAAAGGGATAAAAGTACACCTATTGTAATCACAACAACTTATGCTACTACAGAGTATTTACTTGATGCCGTGGAGTTAAACTTGATTAAATATCTTGTTAAACCGATTGAAGAGGAGCATCTTTTGGAGGCGATTAATTTATGTGTTAGACAGATAGAAAACCGTAGCCCTTCGGTTGTAAAGCTTAGTTCACAATATAAGTATGATACTTATAATCAAACATTAACCCTAGATGGGAAGATAGCCCCTTTTACTGTTTCTCAAAAAAAATTACTTGATATTCTAATCAAAAATAGACATCGTGCAGTCACTTATCAAGAACTAGAAGGGTATATTTGGGGCTATGGAGAGATGAGTGAATCTGCTCTTCGCTCTTTGGTACACAATATACGAAGAGTTATCTCTAAAGATATTATAGAAAATATCTCTAAGATAGGTTATAAGATAAAGCTTTATGAGTAATCGGCTTAAACTAAAACTATATTTTATTACTCTGCTATTTATAATTTCACTTTTTTTCTATAAAGAGCATTTTGCAGTCTCTACAGGAGCAATTCATAAGTTTGGTCAAATAGATATTATTATAACTTCTATCTGTTTTGGAGTTATTATCTCTGCAACCATATACAATCTATCCCTCTATCTGTTTACCAAACATAAGATACATCTCTATTATGCTTTAGCCCAAATCTCTTCACTTTTTTTTCTTATTAACTTAGATAGCCTTTTTATTGCACCTTTTGATAAGATATTTGGGTTAAAAAGTATAATGCTTTTTAATATGTCACAGATATTAATGCTTATCTTTTCTATCCTCTTTTTAGAATCTTTTTTTAAAGCTTATCAAATAAAAAATCTAAAAGAATTAACCCGAGTTATCCTATACATTGCTCTTGTTGATTTGCTTCTTACGCTTATATTCTCACATAGTATTGTGACTACATTTATCCCTATATTTGTTCCTATATGGTTGCTTTTAAGTGAGGTAGTACGCCTCTCTAGTAAAAGAGATTTTCCTTTCTATTTTATTATCACAGGGTGGAGTGCTATGCTTTTTACGGTAGCCTTTGAGTATACAGGTCTTCTTGCATTAACAGGTATCACTTTTCCCTTTTTACATATATCTATCGCCTTCGAGTCCATTATCCTCTCACTTGCTATTGCTTATAAATTTAAACTCTTAGAAGAGGAGAAAAAGGCTCAACAGACATTGATGCTTCAACAGTCTCGATTGGCACATATGGGAGAGATGATTTCAATTATCGCCCATCATTGGAAACAGCCACTAAACTTTATCTCTTTTGGATTAATGAATATAAAAAGGCAGTTAAAAGGTAATGAGAAAGGTTTATCTGGTATTGAAAAGATAAACAAACAGATACAGTATATGTCCTCGACCATAGAAGATTTTAGAAACTTTTATAATCCAACAAAAGAGAAAGATGATTTTTTAATATCTACTGCTTGTAATAAATCTATAATGATTGCAACAAACTCACTAGACCTTATTGATATATCACTCACATGTAAAGTAATAAAAGATTTTACTTTATATGGTAATCGAAATGAGTTTCAACAGGTACTTCTAAATATCGTCAATAATGCAAAAGATGCTTTTAACTCAAAAGAGATTGAAGAGGCAAAGATAGAGATTGTGATTGATAGACCCATTGTAACCATAACAGATAATGCAGGAGGAATTAATAAGAAAAATCTTGATAAGATATTTACAATGTATTTTAGTACCAAGAACAATAGTGATGGCATTGGTTTATATGTTGTAAAAATTATTGTTGAAAGGGAGTTAAAAGGGGAGATAGAGGTAGAGACAGATAGCAAGGGAAGCAGTTTTATACTCTCTTTTTCTAAAACTTTAATATAACTTGTCGTGAACCTCACTCTCCCAAATCAAAGATTATGGAAGAGGCTTCATTTGTCATGAATACGAGATTCTCTCGCTCCCATCGCTCCTGCGTGGGAGTGTATATGAGAATTACAAGGTTTTATTTAGTTGTGATTTCTGTATGCATACCACCGAGGACGGCAATGCCAATGAAATAAGCTTAAACCTCCACAAACTCCACCCCATCTTTTGACCCAATCAGAGCAAAACTTCTAAGCTTTGGAATACCCTTGATTTTATCCAATTCCAAATACTCTTTGACCTCTTTTATCCCTTGGTTTCTCATTGCCTTATAGTTATCTTTGGATTTCGCCCATTTTAGCTCAAACATATAGTTATTGGGAACTCTATCATCTCGTCCTATAAGTAGAATATCAGGATATTTCCTATTTTTTTCAGGCTGTGACTCTATAAAATAAAACTCTGCAAAGCTAAAGAGTGAGAGAACGATAGATTGGAAATGTTTCTCATCAAATCCATAATGGTCACGATTGGAAAGTGTCTCAACCACTCGGTTTAGTCTATCTTCGAGTTGTGACAAATCCCCTAGAGCCAAATTGATTAAAATCTCACCAATATTGGCTGATACTTCAAGAGCGTATCTATTCTCTAACTCTTTGGCAAAATAGTTAAAATAGAGTATTTTGATGGCATAGTTAGGTATCTCAAACTCAAATGCCCCACCAAATATCTCTTGTTTGATAGTGATGAAGCCCATAGAGTAGAGAAGTGTTATAAAGTCATCTCTGCTAAACTCTTGGTTTAGGTCATATCTATCTTTTATTGCTCCTGTTATCACATTATTCTCTATAAGCTTTTTTAGTATCTGATTGTTTCTTTCGCCATCGCCGATATTAAAAAGTTTCATAATCGCTCTGTAGTCACTTGCTACATTGCTATCTAGCATCTTTGTTGGCATGGTACAATCATCAAAATCATACTCTGTAATAAAGTAGTTTACAAG
>Ga0256826_1001255_pt1 | contig 15808 bp, 16 predicted proteins | sample CV79metaG_FD_185975 | JGI IMG/M metagenome (GOLD analysis project Ga0256826, IMG submission 185975) | Hydrothermal vent microbial communities from East Pacific Rise, Pacific Ocean - CV79 | ecosystem: Environmental > Aquatic > Marine > Hydrothermal vents | place: Pacific Ocean: East Pacific Rise...
GCACGTGTAGTTCGTGCTCATATGAAGTAGGAGTGTAAATATGGATGAATTTCAAGAGATACTACAGGACTTTTTAATTGAGTCCTTTGAGTTAGTTGAAAAGCTAGATGAAGATTTAGTTGAGTTGGAGAATAACCCCGAAGACTTAGAGCTTTTAAATGGAATATTTCGTGTAGCGCATACAGTCAAAGGTGCATCATCTTTCTTGAACTTTGATGTTTTAACACACCTTACACACCATATGGAAGATGTTTTAAATAAAGCCAGACATGGTGAACTTATAATAACACCAGATATTATGGATGTTGTTTTAGAATCAATTGACCTTATGAAAGCACTCTTAGAGACTATTCGTGATACAAGTGCTGATGCAGGGATTGATGTAGCTGCATGTGTTGTTAGACTTGATAAAATATCAGGTGGTGATGGTGAAGTTCAAACACCAGTAGCTACTGCACCGGTTGAGGAAGCTCCTGTTGTTGAAGAGGTAGTTGAACCTGCTATAGAAGAAGATGATATTGACTACGATAATATGAGTCCCGATGATTTAGAAGCTGAGATAGAAAAACTTCTTCAAGAACGCCAGGCTGAAGATAAGGCTAAACGCCAAGCAAAAATAGCAGCAGGGGAAGAAGTTCTAGCTGCTCCACCTTCACCTGAAGAAGTAGAAGAGAGTCCAGCAGTGGAACCAACTCCTGCAGCTGCACCAACACCACCTCCTGCTCCAACTCCAGTTAAAAAAGCTGAAGAACCAAAAGCAGCAGCTCCAGCAAAACGAGCTCCTGCAACAGTTGAGCAGACTATACGTGTTGATGTAAAAAGACTTGACCATCTTATGAACCTTATTGGTGAGCTTGTTCTTGCAAAAAATAGACTTATTAAGATTAACGATGATGTTGAAGAGCGTTATGAGGGTGAAGAGTTTTTAGAAGAGTTGAATCAAGTTGTAAGTATTGTTTCTCTTGTTACCACAGATCTTCAAATTGCCGTTATGAAAACAAGAATGTTACCAATTGGGAAAGTGTTTAACAAGTTCCCTAGAATGATTAGAGATCTCTCTCGTGAACTTAACAAAAAAATTGAACTTGAGATTTCTGGTGAAGAGACAGAACTTGATAAGTCAATTGTTGAAGAGATCGGTGATCCTCTTGTTCACATTATCCGTAACTCTTGTGACCATGGTGTTGAAACACCAGAGGAGAGAGTTGCTAAAGGCAAAGATGAAACAGGTGTGATTGGGCTTAAAGCATATAATGAAGGGAACCAAATAGTTATTCAGATTGATGATGATGGTAAGGGTCTTGACACTGATATGTTGAAAAATAAATCTTTAGAAAAAGGTATTATCACGGAAAAAGAGGCAGACTCTATGAGTGATAAAGAAGCTTTTGGTCTTATCTTCAAACCAGGGTTTTCAACTGCTGCTGCTGTTACAAATGTAAGTGGACGTGGTGTTGGAATGGACGTTGTAAAAACAAATATTGAAAAGCTAAACGGTATTATCGATATTGATAGTGAAATTAATGTTGGAACATCAATGAAGCTAAAAATCCCTTTAACTCTTGCAATTATTCAAGCACTTTTAGTTGGCGTTCAAGAAGAGTATTATGCTATTCCTCTTGCATCAGTTCTTGAAACTGTTAGAATTTCTAAAGAGGAGATATATACAGTTGAGGGTAAAAGTGTAATGAGACTTCGTGAAGAGGTTCTTTCTCTTGTTCACATTGGTGATATCTTTGAAGTAGAACGTATTTTAGATGCTAGTGAGCATGCATATGTTGTTGTTCTTGGTCTTGGTACTTCTAAGCTTGGTCTTATTGTAGATACTCTTGTTGGTCAAGAGGAGATAGTTATTAAGTCTTTAGGTGACTATCTTAAAGGTATTGAAGGTGTGGCTGGAGCTACTATACGTGGAGATGGTGGTGTGACACTCATTGTTGATGTTGTAGCACTTATGTCGATGGCTAGAGAGGTGAAAGCAACGACGATGATTGAAGCTTCTTCTGAAGCTTCTTCTAATTTTGAGAAAACAAAAGCAAGTGACTACACTGTTATGATAGTAGATGATTCTAAAACAGATAGAACTATCATGAGAAAAGCACTTGAACCGATGGGGATTACTCTTGTAGAAGCAACTGATGGACAAGAAGCACTTAATATCTTAAAATCAGGTGATTATAATTTTGATGGAATGCTTGTTGATATTGAGATGCCAAGAATGGATGGATATACATTAGCAACAGAAATTAAAAAATACAATAAATACAAAAACTTACCTCTCATTGCTGTAACATCTCGTACAGGTAAATCTGATCGAATGCGTGGTGTTGAGTCTGGAATGGTTGAGTACATTACTAAACCGTATTCAGCTGATTATCTATCAAGTGTGGTTGTTAGAAACATTAATTTTAAAGCGGAGTTTTTATAATGAGTGATAAACTAAAAGAGATAATTAATAAACAAAGTGATTCACAAAATGTAGATATGAACCAATTAGATGATGTTGTTCAATTAGTTGGGTTTGTGATAGGGGATGAAGAGTATGCTATTCCTATTCTTTCTATTCAAGAGATAATTAAACCATTTTCATGGACGAGAGTTCCTCAAGTTCCAAAATATGTACTAGGTGTTTTTAATCTTCGTGGAGCTGTTATACCTCTCATAGATCTTCGTGCTAAGTTTGGACTTCAGACCAAAAAACAGTCTGATGAGACACGCTTTATAGTTATGCGCCATGAAGATGACGTAGCAGGATTTGTAATAGATAGACTTACTATGGCAATTCGTATTAAAAAGACAAATATTGGGCCACCCCCAGATACAATTGATTCAGATGACACAATCATTGATGGTGTTGGTAAACAAGAAGATAAGATTATTACTATTCTTAAGGTAAATAAACTTTTAGAAAGAGATTTTTAATACATAAATTAATGAAAGCTTCACTCCAAATAAAAAATGTTCAAGATAAGCTCTCCCTTGATTTTTCAGGGAAGCTTACTCTTTATGACATTACAAAATTACAAGCCATTTTTGATAAGACAGATTTGAAAAATATTATTTCGATAAGTATAAACTTAAAAGATGTTAGTTTTATTGACACGGCAGCTGGTATATTTTTAGTAAAACTAGAAGAAGAGAGTTGTGCTAAAAATATACAAACTACTATTGTTTGTGCAGATGATATTGTTTTATCTACGTTAGAGTTAGTTAAAATGCAAAAAATAAGTACAAAACTAGATGATAAGGTAGATCGAGAGAAGAAACTTTTAATAGAACATACCTTTGTAAAGGTAAATGAATATATAAAAGGTTTTATTTCCTTTATGACATTCTTTGGGCATCTATTTATGACAAAGATCTATTATCTAAAAGCTTTTAAAAATATACGTTTTAAGGAGATAGCATTTGAGATAAACGAATCTGCACTCAAAGCTTTAGGCATAGTCTCTCTTACAAGTTTTCTTATTGGTTTAGTAGTGGCATATCAGTCTGCATATCAGCTCAAAATCTATGGTGCAAATATTTTTATAGTGGATATGTTAGGTATCTCTATACTTCGTGAATTGGCTCCTCTTATAACTGCCATAGTTATTGCAGGACGCAGTGGCTCAGCATTTACAGCACAGATTGGTGCTATGAAAATAACACAAGAGTTAGATGCTATGAAGACCATGGGGTTTGATCCATATATATTTTTAGTATTACCTAGAATTATTGCTCTTATGATAGCTCTTCCTATTCTTATATTTGTTGCTGATATTATGGGTATGCTTGGGGGTATGATAGTTTCATATATTGACCTTGGAATAACTACAGACCTATTTATGGATAGATTTCGTGAAGTTGTAGCTGTTAAACATTTTTTTATAGGGATTTTAAAAGGACCATTCTTCGCATTCTTGATAGCAAGTATTGGAATTTATCGTGGTTTAGTTGTTAAAGATGACACTCAGAGTATAGGTTTTAATACAACTAAAAGTGTTGTTGAGTCTATTTTTGCAGTTATTGTCTGTGATGCACTTTTTTCAATTGCTTTAACAAACCTAGGAATATAAGATGAGTATAATTGAAGTCAGAGATGTTAAAACTATATTTGGTGAAAAAGTTGTTCATAATGGACTCAACTTAAGTATTAACAATGGCGAGATATATGGTTTACTTGGTCCAAGTGGATGTGGGAAAACAACACTTCTTCGTGAGATGGTTATGCTTCAAGAGTTTAACTCAGGAAGTATAAATATACTTGATAAAAAAATTGAATGTGTTAGACAAGAAGATGCCCAAAGCTTACGACGCCAATGGGGAGTACTTTTTCAAGCAGGTGCACTCTTTTCATCTTTAAGTATTAGAGATAATATCTCTCTTCCTCTTATAGAGTATACAGATTTATCACCTATGATGATAGAAGAGATAGTGAGGTTTAAGATAAATCTTGTAGGTTTAAAAACTAGTGATGCTGATCTTTTTCCATCTCAGATTAGTGGTGGTATGAAGAAAAAAGCAGGACTTGCTCGTGCCTTGGCTATGGATCCTAAACTTCTCTTTTTAGATGAGCCAACAAGTGGTTTAGACCCGATTTCAGCAAGAGAGTTTGATGAGTTAATACTCAAACTTCGCTCGATGCTTGGCTTAACTATAGTAATGGTATCTCACGATTTACAATCGATACATGATACTTTAGATAAAATGGCTATAATAGATGAAAAAAAAATAGCCTATGAGGGGACTATTAAAGATGTTACCTCTTCAAACAGTGCTTTTGTACAAACATTTTTTAAATAATTTAGGAAATAACAGATGAATAATAGAGTTAATTATACTGCCGTTGGTCTTTTAGTTTTACTTGGAATGTCTTTAATAATGGGTTTTACATACTGGATGTTAAAACCAACAGTAAATGAAGATATACAAAAGTATACTATATATTTTGATGAATCTGTTCTTGGTTTAAACCTTGATGCCCCTGTAAAATATAGAGGTATTAGTGTAGGTAAAGTAGAACAAATGAAGATAAACCCTCAGAACTCTGAGCAAGTTGAAGTAACAGTCACTATATTAAAAACCACACCCGTAAAAGTAGATACTGTAGCAAAATTAACAGCTCAAGGTATTACTGGATTAACATACATAAATTTGAGTATGGGCAGTCATATAAGTGAGGTGTTAAAAATCCAAGAAGATGAGAAGTATCCTATTATAAAAACAGTTCCATCTTTTTTTGAAAATTTAGAAAAATCATTTGGAAATGTTTCAAATAGACTCTCCTCAACTTTAGGAAGAACAGAAGAATTACTAGGGGACGAGAATCAAAAAGAGATAGCATTACTCTTGAAAAGAAGTGCTCATGTAATGGAAAAAGTGGAGATACTTTTGGATGATAAAACTGTTTCTCATCTTCAATCTACAGCCAAAAACATGGATTCTTTTACAAGTAAACTAGATAAATTAATGCCAGATATAGATAATTTTTTAGAGAGTAGTGTGGCTTGGGAAGATGATATTGCAGGTTCATTTGATTCTATCTCTAACAGCTACAAAGGTATTCGTTCATCAATGGATGAGTTTAAACGTGCTATATCTAGTGGAGAGTTTAACATGAAAGAGTTAGGGGCAGATGTGGTACCAACTATGAACAACACACTACTTGAGATGCAAGAGCTAATGATTGATTTTGAAGAAGTTCTTGAACAGTATAACAAAAGTCCATCAGATATTTTATATAAAACGCAAGAGATAAGAAAAGCTCCAGGAGAAAACTAATATGAAAAATTTATTACTATTGTCATTTTTAATCTTTAGTGGATGTAGTGTAACACATGCCCCAATAGCAGAGTACAGAATAACACCAAAATTAGATAAGTCAACATTGAATGCAAAGATGTGCAGAGATAAGTCGCTTAAAGTTGCACAAGTCTTTAGCTCAAGTTCTTTGATGAGTAAAAAAATGAAGTATGCACAAGATGACTATAAAGAGTTCTCTTTCAGTGAGTCAGAATGGGCAGTAAGTCCAAATAAAGTGATAACAAAAGAGTTAGTAAAAAGTTTAAGAGATACTCAACTCTTCTCTAATGTTACAAGTTTTAAATCAAGAAGTCGCAGTGATTTAATCTTAGAAACAAGTGTAGAAGATTTTATGCAGTACTTTAGCACTAATAATGAAAAGTCATATGTAAATGTTGTAATGTCTATGACACTTATTGATGCAAAAAGTTCAAAAAGCATAAAAACAAAAACATTTATAAAAAGAATAGATGCTAAGTCTATAAATGCCTATGGTGGTGTAACTGCTTTAAATAATGCGTTTGAAATAGTTTTAACAGAAAATAGAGAGTGGTTAGAGAGTGTCTGTAAATGATACAGGAAAAAGAGTATGTTAGACGAAGGGCAATATTAGCTTCCTGCATGAAGAAAAACTCCCTTACTATTCTTTTTAGTGCAAAGTTTCAAACTCGTTCAAATGATACAGAGTATCCATATAGACAAAATAGTAATTTTTACTATCTGACAGGATTTAAAGAAGATAACGCAACACTTGTAATAATAAAGAAGAAAAAGAGTTTCAAGAGTTTTTTATTTGTACAAAAGAAAGACAAAACTTTAGAGTTATGGACAGGTAAACGAGTAGGTGAGAAAAAGGCTAAAAAGCTTTTTGATGTGGATGATGTGTTTGTAAGTGATAAGTATAATGAAAAACTTTTAGAGTATATAAAAGAGTCTCAAAATATCTATTTCGATTTTAGTATGAGAGATGAGAGAGTTGATAATTTAAGAGTTCAGGCGAAGAGTCTAAGCTCACATAAAAACTTGGCTTATATCATTGGAAAGCAGCGTTTAATTAAGTCAGATACTGAAGTCTCTTTGATTAAACAAGCACTTCTGATAACTCAAGAAGCACATCACTATGCTATGAGCAATGCCAATACTCTGGAGAAAGAGTCTCATCTTCAAGCATCAATAGAGTATATCTTCAAGAAAAATGGGGCTTATAGTGATGCTTATACATCTATAGTTGCATGTGGTAATGCCGCAAATACTCTGCACTATATTAGTAATGATAAAAAACTTATAGAGAATAAGCTTATTCTAATAGATGCAGGTTGTGAGTATGAGTACTATGCGAGTGATATCACAAGAACTATTCCTGTTTCAGGTATATTTACCCCTGCACAAAAAGAGCTCTATAGTATGGTCCTGGATGTTCAAGAAAAAATTATTAGAATGATAAAGTCTGGAGTATTAAGAACAACTCTTCAAGCTGAGTCTGAAATGCTTCTTTGTAAAGGAATGCTAAAACTAGGTATACTCAAAGGCGATTTAAAAAAGCTTCTTAAACGGGATGCACATAAGAAATATTACCCACATGGAATAGGGCATTGGATGGGTATCGATGTTCATGATGAATCTCCTTATAAAACTAAAAAAGGTAAAGAAATTCCTTTAAAAGAAGGAATGGTAATGACCATAGAACCAGGAATTTACTGCGCAATAAATGATAAGAATATCCCACCAGAGTATCGTGGAATTGGTATTCGTATAGAGGACAATATATTAGTTACTAAAGATGGGTATGAGAATCTATCTAAAGGAATTGCTAAGAATATAGGTGAGATAGAAAGTCTTAGCTCTTAGTTATAAGAGTAAGTCCATCCTGTAAGTTTATGAGTTTTTGCTTCATAGAACTTGTCTGAATCACCTAAGAAATCAATTACATGCATAAGTGCATAAGGAATACTAGCTTGATCTTCAGGCTTGAGTAAAAGAAGTGGCATTGCCGTGTCTTGTGCACTCATTGAAAATCCAACAGGCATTACTTGAGAGAGTACTTCTTTAGGATTTGAAATCGCATTTTCATCCATAAATTTATCTAAAATAGCACTTTTAACATCCTGAGGAAATTTATCACTAGTGTTTAAAAAGATTGTAAAGTGAATAGGAGTATCTATAAACTTTTCGGGTGCAGGTGCTGCCATAATAATATAATCTACATTTTCTAAATGTTTTTTTACTTCATCAATCTCAAAATACTTATCGGTTACTATCGCTTTTGCTTCCATTTTTTCTCTTTATATGGCATTTTGCCAAGTTTTAAAATTTATTGTGAATTTTATCATAAAATAGCTACTAATGGCACAAATAATGCTATTAAAACAGTAAGATTAAGGAGTTATATGCAGTTTATAGAAGCACTAAAACTTAGAAGTAAGTTGTTTTTTCTTTTTATACTCATAACATTAGGTTTAATAAGCATAGGTATTATGGGTAGTATGCATATAAACTCAATGAAGAAAAATCTTGATGGACTCTACTTTGGTTCACTAGTCCCCGTAACAGAGTTAAATGAAATTATTCATACATACCATAATGGTTTAGCAAATAGTATTTATAGAGCTTCAAGATTAGAGATAAGTCCAGGTCAAACAGCTAGTGAAATCAAGCATTCTATTAAATATATAAATCGAAAATGGAAAGGCTATGAGAGTCACTTTAAAAGAGATGATGAATTAGAATATGTGGGATATGTTGATTTAGAAATTAAAAAAATTAATAACTATTTTTTAAAGATATATGTACTTTCAAAAAAAGGTATAAATTTAAATAATATTAACCTTCATATTTTAGAGAAAAAAGTCTCTTACCTCGATAATACAATTCAAAAACTTATTAACTACGAGATAGATGTTGCTTCATATGAACGTAAAAAGTTTTTAGAACGATATACTCAAACAAAATTGCAACTAGGTACAGCACTATTTTTTATTGTTATGGCAGTTTTAATAATATCTTTATATGTTTTTAGAAGTATTCAAAATGATCATACAAAACTTGAAGAGGCAACTAAAAAACTTAAACGTGCAAATAAAAAACTAGAAAATGTTTCTTATACAGACTCTCTAACTAATTTACATAACAGAAGATACTTTAACTTAGTATATGAAAAAGAGCTCAAACGTGCAAAAAGAAAGAATAGTTATATAACATTTATGATGCTAGATATTGACTTTTTTAAACAGTATAACGATACATATGGTCATGTTGAAGGTGATTATGCCTTAAAAACTGTAGCTAAAACACTACAAGAGACACTTAAAAGACCGAGTGATTATGTCTTTAGACTAGGTGGTGAAGAGTTTGGTGTTTTACTTACTGAAACAGATGAGTCTAGTAGTGCAAAACTTGCACGTGATATCTGTGATAGTGTACGAGCTAAAAAGCTTAAACATGAGAATTCTAAAGCTAATGAGTACGTTACTATATCAATAGGTGTAGTTTGTTGCATAGCTGATGATGCACTTGATGATGAAGTTCTTATTTCTCGTGCTGATGAGATGCTCTATGAGGCAAAAGAGACAGGAAGAGATAGGTATATTATCACCTCTAATGTAAGTGTTGCGAAAGCTCAAAGTATTGAAGAAGAGTTGATAGCTTAGGTTTTAGTGTCCATTTTTAAAACGAAAGTTTAGTTCTACTAAGAGAGGACGAAGTTTCTCTTTTAACTCTCCTTGAAACTCCATATAGTTATCTTTATAACTTCCACCACATCCTAATTTTTTCTTTAAAATTTTAAGAGTGCTATTTGCATCTTTAGTAGCTAGAAAAAACTCACCAACTAAGGTTACAGTTTTTCCTCTTCGTTTCTCTTTTGCAAAATGTAAAAAATGTTTGCTTGGTTCTTGGATTTCATCTATAATTGTTGATTTTCTTGGTGTTTGAACTTGTGCCCAAGAGTCATCTATATCTGCTCCGATGAAGAGGTCGAGTTTTTTACCTCTACTCATCTTCATCACCCACAAATTTAAAACGAGGTACTAAGTAACCGTCGATTTCTACTTTTTCAAAAAACATAGCAAATGGTCTGACCCATAAGTTTTCATCACCATACATAGTACGGTACAAAACTAAGAGTTCATCAGTCTCACTATGTCTAGCAATATCTATAACCCTGTAACGATTTCCCTTATAGTGTTCATAGATACCAGTCTGCATTTATAGTACTTTTTGAGCTAAAACTGACATGTTATTATTATCATAGTGAGATGATTTTATCATCTCTAGAACATCTGCATTTGAGAGTTTAGTAGCATCATACACAACTACTATTGACTCATCTCCAGCTTTTAAAAATGTACTCTCACCATACTCAGTATATCTTGTTGCACCTATACTTATAATCGCTTCTTCTGGATTATCACAAGCATGAATGTATTCACTTATAGGTTCAAGTGGACCAAAGTTTTCTTGAGTTCTGATCTGATTTAAAATCCAATCTGTAAGTTTTTCATGAAAATAGCTGTAACCTGTAAGCTCAACATCTTCACCATAAGCATGTAGCTCTCCATCACGTCTTAAAAAACTGCAGATGGAGAAGTTATCGATGTTTCCACCTTCACTAAATGTATCAATCTTAATAATAGTGTTTGAAAAACCTTTACTCTCTTGACCCCAATTCTTTTTGTCACTGATTTTCTCAGCTCCTTTAATACGAATAGAAAAGTCATTATAAGCACCAAAGTACCTTGGAGTTACTTTAGAAAGTTCTCCTGCTGTGTACTCTAGATCACAGACAAGTCCAACTTCAGGTTCTGCTTGAATATTAAGGGATTTATCCTTAGGTAGTCTAATATAGTCTGCACCAAGAGGATAGGTCGTTAAAATTTTTTTAGCACTGAGTTCTGCTCTGTTTACTGGGTTTTGGAGTCTTGGTAAAAAGAATGGAAACATTCCTTTTGGGGCTGCTTCATCTGCTGTTATAACATCTTTAAAGTCTTCAGCCTCACCTGCTTGGTCAAGGTGAAGAGCAAAGTTACCTGCAATTCCGAGACCTAAAAAATGTTTATACTTTGCCACTATATCTTTCCAGCAGCACGTTGCTCTGCAAACTCTTCATAAGAGCCTTTAAAGTCAATAACAGTTCCATCAGCTTGTATTTCGATGATGCGTGAAGCAAAAGCATCAAGTAACTCTCTATCGTGTGAAACACAGATAACATTTCCTTTAAACTCTAAAAGACCTTCACCAAGAGCGACAATAGCCTCGAGGTCAAGGTGATTCGAAGGCTCATCTAGCACTAAAAAGTTTCCACCCTCTAGCATCATTTTACTTAGCATCATACGGTGCTTTTCACCACCTGAAATACTCACAACACCTTTTTCTTGCTGTTCTCCATTAAAGAGCATACGTCCTAAACAGTTTCTGATTTCAGCGATTTCACGTTTAGGGTCAAATGCTCGTAACCAGTCATAAAGTGTACCATCACCCTCTATGATATCTGCTGTATCTTGTGGAAAGTAAGAGTTTTCTATGGTAGCACCCCATACAACTTCACCACTATTTGGTTTCATCTCTTCCATCATGATTTTACAAAGAGTTGATTTACCAACACCATTTCCACCAATTAGAGCAACTTTTTCACCTGGTTCAAACTTAAGTGAAAGATCTTTGAAAATTTCATTTTCACCATAAGAGTGAGAGATATTTTTAAGATCAAGAGCCTCATCACCCATCGCACGTTTTGCTTTAAAAACAATACTTGGGTCACGACGAGATGATGGTTTAATATCTTCAATTTCAAGTTTATCAAGTTTTCTTTGACGAGAAGTTGCTTGTTTTGCTTTTGATGCATTTGCCGAAAAACGTCTTACAAAGGCTTCAAGTTCATCTTTCTCTTTTTGCTTTTTATTATTATCTAGTTCCATCTGTTTAGCAAGAACATTTGCAGCGATATACCAGTCATCATATGTACCAGTAAACTCACGAATTTTTTGATAATCAACATCAAGTATATTTGTAACAACAGAGTTTAGGAAGTGTCTATCGTGTGAAATTACTACAAGTGTACCCTCGTGGCGTTTAAGTTCATTTTCTAACCAGCTAATAGTCTCGATGTCCTGGTTATTTGTAGGCTCATCGAGAAAGAGAACATCTGGTTTTGGGTAGAGTACTTGTGCCAGTAAAACTTTGAATTTATCAGCACTATCAAGTGTAGACATAAGCTCATTGTGCTGCTCAACTGGAATACCAACATTCGCAAGAATTTTACCGATATTAACATCATACTCATATGTTGGATCTTCTTCAACACAGATAACCTCTAAATCAGCTAAACGATTGTTTGTTGCATCATCTTCAAAGTCACCAGTTACATAAAGCTCCTCTTTCTCTTTGATAGCATCATATAGACGCTTATTACCATAAAGAACAGCATCCATAATTGTAAAATCTTCAAAAGCAAATTGATTTTGACCAAGAACACCAACTTTGTTAGCTTTAGGGATTACTACATCACCTTCATACTCATTGATTTCACCAGAAAGGATTTTAAGAAAAGTTGTTTTACCAGCACCATTTGCACCAATAAGACCGTATCTTTTATGACGGTCTAACTTAAGATTAATGTCTTGAAATAGAACTCTATTTCCATAACGCATAATTAGATTTTGAACTGTTACCATGATTTACTCTCACTTAGGTGCAAGGGGTGCACCTATTATTTTTCGCGATTATAGCTAAGTGTTGTTTAAAAGACGTTTATCTATATGCTCTTACTTAAGTTTTATACCCTTGAAGTAAATCATTTAGGTTTGCAGTAGTATCCATAAGTGCCGATGAAGCATCAGAAATCTCTTCTATTGTACTTTGGTTTTCTGTAGAAATTTTTTCAATTTCTGAAACTTTTGTTACCATTGCTGCGACTGTTTTAGAGTTTTCTATGTAGCCTGTAACCGTCTCATCAACCTGTCCTATAGACTCTTCAATAGCAGAGACACTTGTATTTATATCTGCTTCAACCTCACTAGCATTTTGAGAAAGTGCTTCTATTGCTTTAGCATTTGTTGACATATGTTCACTCGCATCGTTTACTGACTGAGTAATAACACTAATAGTTGTGTTGATTTCTGAGAGAGACTTTTGGGTACGTTCTGCTAGTTTACGAACTTCATCTGCAACAACAGCAAATCCGCGACCATGTTCACCTGCACGTGCTGCTTCTATAGCTGCATTTAATGCAAGAAGATTTGTTTGGTCTGCTATGTCCGCTATAACTTCAAGTACATTTTTAACAGCACTAGTCTCAGTACTTAAATCTACAAGTTTTTGTGAAAGTTCAAGTTCATCTTGGCTTCTTTCTGCAATCTCATTTGTTAAGTCAACAATCTGTTGATTTACCTTCTTAAGAGTTGATCCTGTTTGGTCTATATTGTTTTTTGTCTCTTTAGCTTGTTCAATTGATATTGTAAGAATATCTTGAAGTTCATTACCTTGGTGTGCCACTTCTTGAACAATACTGCTCTCTTTATGTGATTTTGCTTTCATATCAACTGAGGCACGAGAGAGAGTTCTTGCGACTTGAGTATTGTTAGAAGAAGATGTTGTTGCCTCAGAAACAGTAACTCGCACTTTTTCAATAAACTCATTAATGTTATGTGCAACATCTGATATCTCATCACCATCTGGAACTTGAACTCTTTTTGTTAAATCTCCATCACCTTTAGCTAAATCATATGTAGCATCTTGAAGAGTTTTAAGCTTGTCGAGAATGATAAATTTTATTACTAAAAGAGAAACAAAAATAATTAACATAATAAATATTGCCGTTCCACCAAGTGCCATCATAAAGTTACTATTGGCATTTTTTAGTGCTTCATCTTCATCTATTTTTACTATGAGTGCCCACTTTTCATCATATACATTTACTGGTGCATAAGATAAAATAACTGTATTTCCTAAGTAGTCTGTTCCTATTGTTGTTTCACTAACACCTGCTATTGCTGCACGTGTAGCTTTTGTATCTATTTTATAGTTTCCAATAGTTGTTTTCGCTTTTCTAGTACTCTCATCCATTGTTTGGATTTTAGTAGTAAATCTACTCTCATTACGCATCGTATAATCCGAACCAACAAGAAAAGACTCCCCTGATTTACCGAGTCCTACTTTGTCAACTTGATTGTTAAAGTTCATGATAGCATTTATTTTTTCTTTTGGAAGTTGAAAGATAAGAGAACCTTCATTGTCCTCCCCAAAGTAGATAGGCATTGCTATAAATGCAACCTGCTCATTATAGGCTGGTTCATAAATAGAAAAGTCTTCAAAGACAGCTTGACCTTTTTTAGCAGTTAAAGTTTTTTTGAAAACTCTTGAAAGTCCACTATTTGCATAAGGACCATCTATTAGGTTTGTTCCTAAATCTGCATTCTTTTGTACACTATATACAATATCTCCTGCTGGATTTACTATAAAAAGGTCATTTCGTCCAAACTCTTCTAAAACACTTCTCCAAATAGGATGATGTTGTACATGAATATCAGTATACTCTGTAGTAAATGTTTTATCCATTCTATAAACTTCTTTATTGTTATAAGAATTTGGATTTTTTGCTATATAAAGATATTGAAGGATAAGTCCTTTATCACTTTTTGGTAGATATTTACTAGCATCTTGCTTGTTTGGTGCACCATTTAAGTTGTAGTTTACATGCGGAAGGAAGCTCTCGTTATAGTAAGATATAAGTGATTTTTTGACTGTACTTATATCTAAGTCTACATCTTCTAAACCTTCAAGTGCTTCATCATAATCCCATAAAAGCTTTACTGTTTCACTGTTGAGTGCTTTTGAAGCCAATATGTATTTCATCTGTGCAAAGTAATCTTCTATATGCTGTGTTTTACTAATAGTTATAGAACTCATCTGTTCCATTCTTGTGTTTAGTATTTCTGCTTTTGCACTATTGCTCACGGCATAAGCAACTCCAAAACCTAAAATAACAGAGGCTATAATGAAAAAAATGACTATTCTAAAGTTAATACTTTTTGTGTTCATGACTGCACCTATAAAACTTAATTTGACATATTTTAGCATAGTTTTTGCACTATTTTCTTAATTAGTATAAAATACTCTTATGCAGATACGAGAAATGGATTTAAAAGAATTAGATGTAATATATGAACTTCTTTCACAGTTGAGACAAACTCTTTCATTCAAAGAGTTCGATGATTTAGTCTATGATATGAGACATATGGACTATAAAATGATAGGACTTTTTCAAAGAAGTGAACTTATCACTTATGCAGGGGTAGCAGTTCAGACAAACTTCTATCATAAACGCCATCTCTATATTTTTGATTTGGTAACTGATAGTAAATACAGAGGTCAGAAATTTGGAAAAGAGATGTTAGACTACTTAGAAGTTTATGCAAAGACAGCTATGTGTGAAAACATTGTTCTCTCCTCAAACTTTGAGCGAGAAGAAGCACATAGGTTTTATGAAAAAAGAGGCTTTTGTAAAAAGAGTTTTCTCTTTTTAAAACAAGTTAAATAGTCCAATACTTAGGCACAACATTTTTTAAACTTTTTACCACTTCCACAAGGGCAAGGCTCATTTCTCTCAACTTTAGAGTTATAGAGTTCCCCATCCTTGTATTTCCAAATATCATTTTCTAAGATAAAGTTACTTTTTTCATGAAGAACTTTTATACCTTCTTTATCACGGTAGTAAGCTTTAAACTCTACTGTATCGTCTTTAGCATTTAAGAGCTTTAGTCCAAGCCAATCTACCTGAGATGAAAAATCTTCAATTAGCTCAATATCCTCTTCATATTGATTTTTTCTAACAATACTTAGGAGAAGATACCTTGCATCTGCTTTGACATAAGCACTATATCTACTCCGCATAAGCTCCTCAGGTGTTTTTGCTTCTACTTTATGAGCTATTATCTGCCCACAACACTCATCATAACTCTTATCATTCCCACATATACACATAAATACTCATTTTTTTGATAGAATTATACTACATAATAATTAAGGCTAA
>Ga0256826_1001256_pt1 | contig 15796 bp, 11 predicted proteins | sample CV79metaG_FD_185975 | JGI IMG/M metagenome (GOLD analysis project Ga0256826, IMG submission 185975) | Hydrothermal vent microbial communities from East Pacific Rise, Pacific Ocean - CV79 | ecosystem: Environmental > Aquatic > Marine > Hydrothermal vents | place: Pacific Ocean: East Pacific Rise...
TCAGGATATTTGTAAAAATATAGATTTGTCAAATCAGATTCAATTTCAGAACGATACTTTTTACAAAATCAAATATTCAGAAGCTTACAAAGTTGTAGCAAAAAAGATTTCAGAAATTACCTCATCGTATTCAGCGAAAGCATTTGCTTCAATCGGAGGAGCTAGAACTAATTGCGAAAGTGGATATATGTTTCAGAAATTCACTCGAGAAATTATCGGTTCTCCAAATGTGGATAATTGTGCGAGAGTTTGCCATTCACCGAGTTTGAAAGGTATGAGAAAAACCATCGGCGAGGGTGCAGCAACAAATCCATTTAGCGATATTCAGAATACTGAATTTGTTTTAATAATTGGTTCAAACACGACAGAAGCCCACCCAATCGTCGCAGATAAGATTTTGAAAGCTAAGAAAAATGGAAAACTTGAAATTGCAACTATCGATATTCGAGAAACTCAACTTTTCAAAAACTCAAAATATGGTTTGACAATTCCTTATGAATCTAATCTTTTAGTTTTAAATATGTTAGCTTTTGTCATTCTTTCTGAAAACCTTGAAAATAGAGATTTTATTCAAAAACGAACCAAATATTTTGATGAATTTAAGCAATCAATTTTAAATGACCCTTTTTCAAATCCTGAATTTTTCAAACAGATTTCTGGCTACGAATATTTAGCAGATTTAATTCCAAAAGTGGCTAGAGAATATGCTTCAAAAAAGAGTATGATTTTTTGGGGCTTGGGTGTTACCGAAAATTTCGATGGCAGTTATTCTGTAATGGCAATTACACATTTAGCACTTTTGACAGGAAATATCGGCGGTTCAGGAGTTGGGCTAATGCCGTTGCGAGGTCAGAATAATGTTCAGGGAGCTTGTGATATGGGAATGCTTCCATATTATAATCCCGATTATCAACCGCCAAAAGAGGTAGGTTTGATGACTCCGCAAGTTTTTGATGCAATTCTAAACGATGAGGTTAAGGCGATTTGGAATATGGGCGAGGATTTAGCTCACATTCACCCAAACCAAAATAAAGTTCATAAAGCTTTAGAGAAATTAGATTTTCTAGTTGTCAATGAAGTTATGCAAAATGAAATTACAAAATTTGCTGATGTAATTTTTGGGGTCAAAAGTGGATATGAGAAAACTGGGGTTTATGTAAATGCTGAACGGCGATTACATCTTTCGCAACCTTTGATAGATTCTGATTTGCCCGACGATTGGGAAGTTCTACAAGGAGTTGAAAAACATCTTGGAAATAGTTGGAACTATGAAAACTCTCAAGATGTTTGGCAAGAAGTTCAGAAAGTTGTTAAAAATAGATATGGCGGAGCGAGTTATGAAAAGCTTGAAAAACATCGACTTTCAGGTTTGCAATGGCCTATCCAAGAAAATGAAACTCCAATTTTACATTTAACTGATTTTCGTACAAAAGATGGAATTGCTCAATTTCATTATCATAAATATAAACTGCGGGGACAAGTTCAAGAAATCCTAGAATTTGGTAAATCTGATAACTTCTACCTTTCAACTGGACGAACGATAATTCATTATAATAATTCAGCTCAAACTTTGGCAACTCCACGACTTGAAAAATTGCATAATTGCGATATTTTATTAGTATCTTTTGAAGATAAAAATATTTTTGAAAATATTGAGTTTGTGAAGTTAAAAACTGAATTTGGTGAAAGTGGAGAACTTCAAATTAAAATTAGTAAAAAAATAAAAAAAGGTACTCTTTTTTCAACTTTCCACCACCCAAAAAGTAGAATCAATTTTCTATTTGGAGATGAAAAAGATGAACTAATTAGCACGGCACAATTTAAATCGGTAAAAGTTGAAATTATATTTTGAAAAACCTCATCATTATTTTACTTGTTTTGACTCCGCTTTTTTCTTGCACAGGCGACTGTTTCAGTTGCCACCCCCAACTTTTAGAAAATATTGATGCAAATCATAAACCGATGTTACTTTGTAAAAAATGTCATCAAAAATCTACTGGTGTGAGTCAGTGCGGGGCGGACTGTTTTGAATGTCATTCTGAAGAATCGATTTCAAGAGATATTGTCGAACATAAAGTTATTGATAATTGTAGGAATTGCCATCTCAAAAAATCAATTTTCAAAGAAAAAAGCTTTTCACCTTTTGGAAATAGTGATTTGAGACAGTTTCTAAAATTCTAAAGAAAGAGATTCAACCTCCGAGTCAAGCTCGAAGATAAAAATTAATAAGAAATTATTTAATCTGTAATTTCTTATAATTCATAGCAGCAAAGAAAGCTGGGAGGTAGATGAGGTTTAGGACAGTTCCCCAAAGAAGTCCGTAACCGAGAGATACAGAAATTGGTTGTAAAATTACCGCTTGACCAGTTGCAAAAAATATCAGAGTTGAAAGTCCGATAAAAGTTGTTAAAGATGTGATAATAATTGGACGAAGTCTTAAAGAGGCTCGATGTAGCAAATCTTCAAAAGTGGAAGCTTTTCGAATAAATTCCAACATTACAACCCCATTATTTATAACAACTCCAGCAAGTCCTAGAATTCCGATAATTGAGGGCATTGAGAAATTCATTCCCATTATTTTATGTCCGATAACTGCTCCAATTACAGAAAGAGGAATCACAGATAAAATAATTAAAGTTTGTCTAAAAGAGTTGAACATTACAAGAAGAGTCATAAAAATCATAAATATAGCAACTGCTAAAGCTGTTCCCATTTCAATTTTCATTCTATCATTTTGTTCCTGCTCCCCTTTTAGGTAAATTTTGATGCCCTGTTTTTGGATATTTGCCATAGTCGGCTTTAAAATATCTAAAACTTCACCAGCTGTAATAATCTCATTATTTACATTTGCAAATACGGTTTTTACAGGAATCCCATTAACTTTATAAAGAGAATCGAAACTTTCAACCATTTTGAAATCAGCAATATCTTGAAGTTGAACATTTGTTTTTCCGTCAGGAGTTGTCATTTCAAATCTTTTTAAAGATTCCAAACTATCTAAACTATCAGTTTTTGTAATGATTTGGATAATTCCCTCATCGCCAAGTCCTCGACTCATTTCAGCTTCTAAGAAATATGGAGCTAAAGTTTGAGCAAAATATCCCTCTGTAAATCCGAGAGTTTCGCCATAATTATTTGGTTTTAGTTTTAACTCTTTGATTCCAATTTGAGCATCATCGCCTAACATTACAATTCCATTGATTTTAGAAATTTCATTTTTCAGATGTGCAATTGCTGTTTTCAAAACCTCATCGTCATTAGAATTCAACTGAATTTCAATATCAGATTTTGCAACTTTGGTTTTATCTCGAATTATCAGAAGCTCTTCAAGTCCTTCAATTTGGATATTTTCAAGTTTAGCTTTTAATATTTCGATGATTTTTTCAACACTCAAATCTCGAGTTCCAAAACCTTTATGATTTGGTGAAAAAAGTGGGGTAATATATTCGTCGATAAAGTTTTGAGGTACTTTCGGTTCAAGTTCAATAAAAATATCAAAAACATTCTGTTTAATAATTACTCCGCCTAAAGTGGAATTTTGGTAACCAGCTAAAAGTGAAATTGATTTAATATCTAATTCATCTTTTAAATCCAAAATTGTTTTTTCAATAGGTTTTAAATTTTCAGAAACTTCTTCGACTGTATAATTTATATTGAAATTTCCTCGAACAAACATTTTATCAGAATCAAATTCTGGAAATAGTTGAAATTTCATTGTTTTCATCATTGCAAAAGTTGAGGCCATAATTACAACTGCAAAAAGTGGAACTAACCATCTTGACTTTTTAACAACAAAACCTAAAATAGAGTGATAAACTTGATTGACTGGAGACCAGTCTAGCTCTTTTGAATCTGCCTTAAACATATGGTAAGAGTGAAGAGGTAGGAAAATAAAACTTTCAATTAAAGATGCAATTACAAGTGAGATAATTGCGACGGGAATCATTTTGAGAAAAGCTCCCATTTCTCCACTTAAAGCTAACATTGGCATAAAAGCAAAAATCGTAGTTACACTTGAAGCTAAAACAGGAATCAAAACCTCTTTCGTTCCATTAATCGCAGCTTGAAGTTTATCCTCGCCTGATTTAATGTGTCGTTGAATATTTTCGGCAACCAAAACGGCATCATCAACTAAGACCCCGAGAATTAAAAGAACTCCTAATAAAGTTACAATATTTATAGCAAAACCTGCAAAGTAAATAATGAAAGCTCCGATGAGTAAAGCGGTTGGAATACCTAAAGTTACGACAAAAGCTAGACGACCATTTATCATAATCCAAACGGATAAACCGACAAGCAAAATTCCTAATAAGATATTTGAAACAACAGTATTTAAACGAGTTCGTACAATTTTTGAAGCATCGTTGTAAGTACTGATTTTAATAGTTGGGAATTTCTTTTCAATTTCGACAATTCGCTTTTTCACATTTTCCGCTAAAAGAATTGCATCGCCATCTTCATTTTTGAAAACTCCCATTTCCACATTTTGAATACCATTAAATCTTGTCAAAATATTATTTTCTTTATATTTTTCCTCAATTTTTGCGACATCTTTTAATAAGATAATTTTTCCGCCAATATTAATTCTAATATTTAAAATATCTTCAATTTTCCGCTGACCGTTAAATGTGGAGATAAAAAGCATATTATTTTTTTCTTCAATTTTTCCAGCAGGATAAATATAGGAGAATTTTTGTAATTCAGAAATCAAAACTCTTTTATTTAAATCAAACATTTCGATTTTTTTCGTATCAAGTTGAATTTCTAAAGTTTTATCATTTTCAGAGTATAAATTTACATTTGAGACTCCGTTGATTGTGGTAAATTCTTTTTTAATATCTTTTCCAATACTGATAAGAGAATCAAGATTTTCAGTTTCTGAAGAAATAACAATAGCAATAATTGGGATATTCATTTCCATAACTTTGGCTGTTGGTTCGTCCATATCTGACGGAAAATATCTTTTCACATTTGAAATAACATCTTTTGAATCATTTAAGGCTTGGTCAATATTCGCACCTTTTTCAAGTGTGAGAGTCAGAGAAAACCTACTGTTTTTAATGGAACTTTCCATTTTGGAGATTCCAGATAGAGACCGCAATTCGTCCTCTAATTTGGTAACTGCCATTTTGTCGAGAATATCGACACTTGTTCCGAGGTAGCCACCCGAGATAATAACTTTATCAAGTTTAACAGGTGGGAAAACATCTTTTGGCATAAACATATAACTTGCAATTCCAAGCATTGTTATAAAAACCATCAGAGTATAGTTTAATCGTGCTTTGACGATAAAAAATTCTATAATTGAATTCAAGATTCAACTCCTTTTTTTTTAATTTTATCTAAATCAGAATTTATTGTTTGGGGCGAAAAGCTTTAATAATAGTTTCATCAGTTTCAAGATAATAGCCATCAATTAAATCTACACAATATGGAACGGCAGGAAAGACAGCATCAAGACATTGACGGATAGCCTTAGGTTTTCCAGGTAAATTTATAATTAAAGAGCTATTTTTACCCTCACGGATTCCTGCGACTTGTCTTGAAAGAATTGCAGTTGGGACAAATTGCAAACTAATTTGTCTCATTAATTCACCAAAACCGTCCATCATTTTGTGGCAAACTTTTTCAGTTGCTTCTGGAGTAACATCTCGTTTAGCAGGACCAGTTCCGCCTGTGGTAATAATTAAATTACAATGAACCTCATCGGTTAATTCAATAAGAGTTTTTTCGATAATATCTTGTTCGTCTGGAATAACTCGATATTCAGCTTTCCACTCTGTTTTTAAATATTCGTTTAAAGTTTCAATAATTGCTTGACCTGAAATATCTTTATAGATTCCTTGACTCGCTCTATCTGAAACTGTAACAATTCCAATTTTAATCTTCATTTCTTTCCTTAATAATTAATTTATTTATTGTATAACTTAAATATAAATAAAAAGGATAGTGTTAAAAATTAAAAAACTAATTTTAGAAAATATGCTAACAATTAAAACAAGAGCTAGAATTTGGAACTGACTAAAATAGAAATTAATAAGTAAAAAACTCAAAAGTAGATTTCCTTGTCAAGCACGAATGTCATTATCGAGCTTGACCCGATAATCTCTATTTAGTCAGTCCCAGATATTTTCTTGAATTTGGAAAGTTTGTAAAAACTCTTTAAAAAGATGAAATTACGGGAATGCCTATATATTCAGAAATTCCAAACATCAAATTTGCATTTGCGACGGCTTGAGAACTTGCACCGCGAAGTAAATTATCAATCGAGGATTCAATATATAAAAAATTATCTTCAGATTTAGCAAAAATATCACAAAAATTTGTACCAACTGTATTTTTCATAGTTACAGGTTCTGTTCGGATTCTGATAAATTGTTCATTTTGGTAAAAATCTTTTAAGATTTGAATAGGATTGATTTCAGATTCAAGCTCAAAATATATAGACGAAAGCATTCCGCGAGTTACGGGAACAAGATGAGGTACGAAATGAACTTTATATTTTTCAGTCCCAAATTGAGAAAGTTTTTCGGCAATTTCAGGAGAGTGTCGATGTTTCAAAGGGTTGTAAGCAAACATATTATCATTGACATTTACAAAATGAGTTGAGTTTGAGCATTTCTTACCCGCTCCGCTAACTCCACTTTTGGCATCAATAATTATTGGACTACCTTTTTTCTTGTATTTCAGAAACGGCAAAATAGCTAAAATTGAAGCCGTCGGATAGCAACCCGCATTAGCAACTAATCTAGTGTTTGAAATTTCTTTCCGAAAGAGTTCAGGAATTCCATACACAGAATTTTTCAGGTTTTCAGAATCGATATGCGGTAGATAGTTTTCTTCATAAGTTTTTTGCTCTAATCTGTAATCTGCGGATAAATCTACAATTTTCAGATTTTCAAACCTCATCAACTTCTGAACAAATTCCATAGCTGTTTTGTGAGGCAAAGCTAAAAATACAAGTTCAGATTTTTCTGCAATTTCTGAAATATCAACTTTTTTCACATCAATTTCAAAAACTGAATTTAACGATGGGTGAAGTTCAGTCAATTTGGTATCCCCCTCACTTGTTGCCACATAATTAATTTTAAAGTTTGGGTGTTGAATTAGAATTTTAATTAATTCTAAACCTGTATATCCGCTGACTCCGATAATTGCTACATTAATATTTTTCATAGTTTTCCTTTCAGATGTTTTTTAGATATGAAATAAAGATTATAATATTATAATTGGAAAAAAGGGTTTCAAATGTTAGACAATAAACAGCAACGAGTTTTTATTTATGCTTTTCTTTCAAGAGTTTTTACAGATGTTTTAGATAAGCAATTTATTATGGATTTATCTCAAAATGAAGATATGCTAAATATGATTGGTAATGAAACTTCAAAATGGTTCAAATTTACAGAGCTTGAACAAATTGAAGAAGATTTAAATGTGGATTTCAGTTCAATGTTCCTACTTCATACACAACCGATTGAATCGTTTGTTTTAGATGCAAAGCACGAAGTTTTAGTCGGCTTACAAAATCCTGTAATGTCATTTTATTTTCAGAATGGTTTTGAAGTTGATATGAATCAAACCCAAATTATTGCTCCCGACCATTTAGGTATTGAGCTTGGGTTTATGCAAACTGCCGTTTTTCGAGATGAGGTCACATCTCAAAAAGAGTTTCTTGAGCAACATCTATTAAAATGGGTAATTCCATATCTTCTTGGAATGAAAAGTATGGCAATCACACCTTTTTATAAAGATGTCTTCGATTTTACAGTTGAATTCCTATCTTCAGATTATCACAATTTAAAAAAGGTTTAAAATGGCTTTAATTTCATATTCTGCGGATTCTTGTATCCGAAATGCCTACTATCATAATCAGTGTTCTAAATGTGTTACAACTTGTCAAGAAGATGTTTTTTCGGTCGTTCAAAATAGAATTAAATTTGATTCTAAACTTTGTACATATTGTTCTGCTTGTTTAGGAACCTGTCCAACTGAAGCTATTCAAATTGAAGGTTTAGAACCAAATAAATTAGCTCTAGAATTTAAATTCTCAAAAAATGATGAGTTAAATTGTGAAAATAAAACTAAATGTTTAAGTATGTTTGATGCTGAACACTTTGCAATTATGGGTTTAGAAAGAGAAAAGCTAATTTGTGATTTATCAAAATGTTCAGATTGTGAAATTGGGCATTTACAAGATGATATTCAAGAAAGAATTCATACTGCAAATATTCTATTAAATGAAATTGACAAAGATAAGCTTATTGAAATTATAACAGTTGAAAAAGAGGATTTAAACAAAAATTCACTTTTTGGAAATATGTTCGAAAAAGTTTCTGAAAAAATAAATATTCCAGATTCTGAAAGTTATAAAATTGACAGAATGTTAAATCGTAATGGTTTGAAAAAAATGTTGCCAACAAAACATAAAATATTAATGGAAGTTTTAAAAGATATTGAATTTGAGTCAATCTCTCCATTTTTTGTAGGTTCTCAAAACATTTCAGAACAATGTACAAATTGTAAAGATTGTATTCAATTCTGTCCAACCGAAGCTCTGTTCCATTCTACGGATATGCTTTCAATCTATATCAATTCAGCAAAATGTATCAACTGTGGAATTTGTCAAGATATTTGTAAAGTTGATGCAATTTCAGATGTTGAAAAAATCAACCTCATCGATTTAGTCAGACCTCGCAAACTTATATCTTTTTCAATGTCAGTTTGTAGCGAATGTAAAACTCCATATATTCAACGAGGCGACGAAACAATTTGTGACCGATGTTCAGACTTTGTAAATAACTTTAGTTCAATGTTAAGTTTAGCTAGAGATATATAAATGAAGAATCAGGATTTTATCGATAGGGATTTAGCTGTTTTGTGGCACCCTTGCACCCAGATGAAAGACCACGAATTTTTACCTCTAATTCCTATCAAAAGTGGAAAAGGAATCTACCTTGAAGATTTTGAGGGCAATAAATATCTTGATGCGATTAGCAGTTGGTGGGTAAATCTATTTGGGCATTCAAATGAATATATAAATTCTCAAATCAAAAATCAACTAGACACTTTGGAGCACGTGCTCCTTGCTGGTTTTACCCACGAACAAGTTGTAAAACTTTCTGAAAGACTTGTCAAACTGACCCCTGACGGTTTAGAGAAATGCTTTTTTGCAGATAATGGTTCGAGCGGAGTTGAAGTTGCTTTGAAAATGAGTTTTCACTATCATAAAAATAGAGGTGAAAACCGTCCATATTTTATCTCTTTGAAAAATAGTTATCACGGCGAAACTCTCGGAGCTTTAGCAGTTGGCGATGTTGAGATATATAAAAAAATCTATAATGAAATTATGATTAAAACTATCCAAACTCCCGTGCCAACAAACCAAACTATTGAAGCAACCAAAAAACCTTTAGAAGATTTAGAAAATCTACTTAAAAGTAGGTCACACGAAATTTCAGGAATGATTGTCGAGCCGATGGTTCAATGTGCGGGTTCAATGAATATGTATCATTCAGATTTTCTGAAAGGTGTTCGCGAACTTACCCAAAAATATGGAGTTCATCTAATTGCCGATGAGGTCGCTACGGGATTTGGTAGAACAGGAAAAATGTTTGCTTCTGAACATTCTGGCATCTCACCCGACTTTATGATTTTATCTAAAGGTTTGACAGGCGGGTATTTAGCTTTATCTGTTGTTTTGACCACAAATAAAATTTATCAAGAGTTTTACTGCGATTATAATTTAGAGAAATCATTTTTGCATTCTCATAGTTATACGGGTAATGCTTTGGCTTGTTCGGCAGGAAATGCAACTTTGGATATTTTTGAGAATGAAAATATCATCGAAAATATTCAAGATAAAATTCAATATATTTCTGACAAGCTTGAAAAATTCAAAGATTTACCAAATGTTAAAGATGTTCGACAAACTGGAATGATTTCAGCAATCGAATTACAAGGGTATAAATCTGAAGAACGAATCGGTCTGAATATTTATAAATTTGGTTTGAAAAATGGAGTTCTCCTCCGACCTTTGGGAAATATAATCTATTTTATGCCTCCTCTGATTATTACAAAATCTGAAATTGACAAAATGATTGATACAGCTTTTGCAGGAATTCAAGAATTGACTCAATAAAGAATGACGGGCTATTGTCATTATCGGGCTTGACCCGATAAATCTCTATTTAGTCCGTCCCAGAAAAATATCAACTTTGCATTGTTAAACAGTGAAGCGAACCGCCTTGTTGAATAAATATCCGAGAATCTATCGGAATAATTTTACGAGTTGGAAAATATATCTGAAATATTTTTAGAGCCTCTTCATCTTCTTTAACTTTGTAAGTTGGAATCAGCAAACCTCCATTTACAAATATAAAATTTAGGTAGGTTGCAGGAGTATTCTTAAAAGTTGGGTGAGGAAGTTTTACAAATGTTTTATTAGGTAAATGTAATTTTATTTCATCGCCAATATTATCTAAAGAGTAGAAAACTTCATTATTTTCACCAAAACGAGCCAACATATCAATATGCCCATCTGTATCATCTCCAGCTAAAAAGCTATTTTCTAGCCATATAATATTTGAGACACCGAGATATTTTTTCAGAGAAACCTCAATATCTTCCTGTCTGTTAAATTGGTATCTATTTTTATTTAAGATTGAAGTTCGAGTGACAAGCAGATTATCGCCATCAGTTTCAATAGCTCCGCCGTCAATAATAAAGGGGTTAAAAATTAGATTATCTTGAAAAAAATGCTCTGAAATACGATTATCAAAATAAGCTGGAAACTTATTTCCCCAACCGTTGAATTGAAAATCTATAAAATCTTTTTTTCCATTATCTTGAATAATTGTTAAAGCTAAACTATCTCTTGCCCAAGTGTCATCTGTTTTGATATTTTGAATAATCTCAACATTTGGAATTTGAATATCGATATTTTCCTCAAGAATTAAATAGACAGTTTGGAATTTTGCAATCGCCTTAATAAAAAATAGAAAATCTCTTTGAACCTCATCAAAACAGCAATTCCAATCAGAATCTTTTTTTGGAAAAATTAGAATAGTTCCTGTTTGTCGATTCCATTCGGGTGGATATTTCCAATTATTCATATTTATAACCACACTCACTTTTTAAAATGCAATCGCTACATTTTGGATTTTTTGCTTTGCAAGTGTAACGACCAAATAAAACAAAAGCTTGATGAAGATAGCCAAGATTTGTTTTGAAAGTATTCGATAAATCTTTTTCTACAACTTTTGGAGTTTTACCTTTTGTTAATCCTAATCTATGGGCGACTCTGAAAACGTGAGTATCGACCGCCATCAAGTTGGCATTACTAGATTCAATCAAAACCACATTAGCTGTTTTCTGACCAACTCCCGATAAAGTTTGTAGCTGTTCAGAATCGAGTGGAACTTGACCATCAAAATTATCTAAAAGTTGTTGAGAAAGTTTTTTAAGATATTTAGCTTTATTTCTAAAAATGTTACAAGATTTGATGAGGTTTTCAATTTCTGAAAGTTCAGATTTCGCCATTATTTCAGGATTTGATAAACTTTTAAATAAGTTTGGAGTAATTAGATTTACTCTTTTATCTGTACATTGAGCAGACAACACCACAGAAACTAATAGCTCAAAATTATTAGAAAAAATTAGTTCCGTTTTTGCATTTTGGAATTTATTTAAAAGTTTTGTGCGAATTCTTTCAATTCTCATATTTATCTTTCATTATAAAAATTAATAATTCTAAAATCTAAAATGACAACAACGATATAATATTATTATCAAGGTCATATTTCTGTTTATTCATTATTATGAATCTTATAATTTTTAATTAATTATACACTTATTCAAAAAGGATTTCAATTATGCAAAAGAAAATAATTATTTCAGAAGAGATTTTTCTTCCAGAAGAAGAGACCGAAATTACTACAATGGTTGGCTCATCTGTCGCTATTACGATTTATGATAGAGTTCAGAAAATAGGCGGACTTCTCCATTTCTTAGAGCCAAGCTGGAATGGAATAGGAATTCAAAGCTGTAAATATGGCGATGTTGGAACTTTAGAACTTATTAAAAAGTTTCTGAAAAGTGGAAGTCAAAAAGAGAACCTTATCGCAAATATTGTTGGAGGTGCTACAATTGGACAATTCAATATTGATGTTCTGCCGATTGGGTTGAGAAATATTCAATCTGCAAAAAAAGTTCTAGATAAGGAAGATATTGCCGTCGATATTATAGAGGTTGGAAAAGAGGTCGGCAGATATTTGGCTTTCAATTCAAAAACGGGTGAAGTCAAAATCAAAGAGAATATTCGATAAAATATCAAAATTAAAAACAGGAGTTTTCAAATATGACAAATTTTTCATTTCGAGCCTTAGCCCTATCTGTTGTGGCGACATCACTTTTAAGCGGTGCGGTTTCAAACGAATCAAAATTAAGTAATTTTCTTCAAAGCAAATACTCACAAAATCCAAGTATTAAAAACCTACAAGTTCAAGTTATAGATTCTAGAGTTGTTCCAAATTCAAGCCGATGGAAAGGTATTAAACTTAGATTATCAGGCAAATATAATGGCAAAGTTTTTTCTGAAAATCAAATCTTTTTTACAGACGGTAAAAATTTTACAGAAACTCTTACAAGTTTCAATGGTAGAAATTGGAAAACAATTTTTACTCCAAAAATCCAAGCAAAACATTACTCAAAAACAAATTTACTTTTTGGAACTGAAGATTCAGCACATAAAATTGTAATTTTTAGTGACCCGCTTTGTCCATATTGCCAAAGAAGTGTTCCTGCTCTTTTAGATTATGTAAAAAAGTATCCAAAAACTTTTGCCGTTTATTATTATCATTTGCCACTTGAACGAATGCACCCAGCCTCTGTAACTTTGACTAAATTAATGTATTTGGCTCAAATTCGTGGCGACAAAGATGCTGTTTCAAAAGCCTATTTTTCTCAAGTTAGTGCAAAAGAAAGTTCAGCTATAAAGATTGTTGATGCTTTCAATAAAGCTACGGGTTTAAATTACTCTTTGAAAGATATTAATTCTCAAGTGGTTTCTTCTGAAGCTCAACACGATAAAGATGTAGCTAAAGAATTAGAAGTTAGAGGAACTCCGACTGTTTTTCTTGACGGTAAGAAAACTGGTGGCAACTTCTACAAAAATGTAAAAATAGTAGATTAGGCAATTTTGCAGAATTAACTAAATAGAGATTATCGGGTCAAAGCCCGATAATGAAAATTCTCTTTTATGCTAAAGCATCGGCATCGTTGTGATAGCGGACTTTATAAAGTAATAGAGTTTTTCTTAAAAGATAAGTTATTAGAATTATAAGAAACAGAGAAAGAGATACAAAAATATAAGGGTTATTTCCAATAAAGAAATAGAATTTATCTACCGAAGAAAAGTCGCCAATATAATATTTATCCAAAATGTCAAAATTAAAAATTTCATTATCTTTTTCATTAGTTAATTTAGAAATAACTAAATCTCCATTTACACTATTTCTAAATTTTGAATCTAGAATTTGGCTGACCTCATCTTTGATATAACGATTATCGCTATTAAACATTAAAACAGTTTTATCTTGATTAAATGGAGATTGAAAAAATTGAGTAATTAAATATCTCGAGTTTTGATATGTTTCAAAGGTTTTAATAAAATTTCGACGACTATCCAAATCTTCATCAACTTCTTTTTTTTCAATTTCCTCTAAACTATCTGTAAAATGATGTTCTAAATCTATATCTCGAATATATCCCTGTTTTGTTAAAATTAAAGGAGCTTTTTTATAAATTTCAGAGTAAGTATTATTATATTTTCCAATCATAATAATATTTTTATTTTTATTATCAGAATTTATAGAAGTTCCAATTTTCAAATAATATGGAGGATATTGAATATTTTCACCTAGAAATTTTGAGATTTGCATAACTGCTTCAATCGTGCTATCCGTATTATCCGTTAAAAGAAAAAAAGTATCTTGTAAATCTGGGTAGATAGAAAATGGAAAAGCTGATGAGGTAAAATCTTTGAGGTTTGCCATTCCAATCCAATGGACAGCTTCTGGAATCTGAAAAAATGAATTATCCAAAATAGTAGCTTTCAAAGATTCAGAATTATTTTTTAAAGGCATCATTCTCATACTAACTTGTAGATTATTCAAACCCCCTTTTAAAAAAGATGCTGGATATTTACTTGAAGTTTTATTATCAAGTTTTAGATATTGTTTAATCGTTTTAGAGTCTCGAGCATCAAGCATTTTGATTTGAGATACAAAATTATCATTTACAAAAATATTTGTAACAGAATCATCTTGAATCGCTAAAGGAAAAATATAATTTACATCAATATCACCATTTACTTTATTTTTAAAAAATAGGTCAGGATATAGTTTAAAGTTTATATTCAAAGGTTCTGCATAATAACCTTGAAAGGTTTTTGTTTTATATTTAAAATCTTTAAAAAGGTAACTGCGACCTGCCGACAAATATTCAGGCGACGAATAGGCTTGAGCAGGTTTTGGAAAAATCACTTTTTGAACAATTTTATTATTACTACTATTTATACTGAAATCAAGTCCAAAAGTTGAAAATAGAACCTCTTTTAATCTCTTTTCAGTTTTTGCGGTAATAATTATAATTGCAACTTTATTATTTTGTGGATTTGGAAAAATATTTATATTTCCTTGGATTTGAAATCCAAAACCATTTTTATCAAATATTTTTTTGAGATTTTCAGTTGTTGCAATTATCAAATTATCTTTATCAGCAAGAATTTTATTATGAGAAATTGACATATCAATTTTATTGTATGGAAGTATTTTTCCAAGAATTGATGAAAAGAAAGCATAATTAAAAAGATTTGATTTTTGCTCTTCGTGAAAAACATAATTGATATTGTGTTTCAATGGATTATTTGTATCAAAAACAGAAAATACGATTTCAGAAAGCTCTTTTTTGATTTTCTTTAAATTAACTTTCAACTCGATATAACTATCTTTTAGATTAATTTGAGTCCAAACTTCAGGAGCATTTCCCATATTCTCTTTGCCCGAATCTAAATAGTGTTGGTATATTTGAATTTTAAATTTATTATGAGGCTCAAGATTCTGATGAGGTATCTCAATTTCAACTTTTGATTCTCCAATATCTATAAATTTTTGTTTTAAAAGCTGAAACTGTTTTAGAGTATTATCATCAAGTTGAACATTCATAAATGACCGTTTGGCAGACAAAGACATCGAGGGAGTATATTTAATTACAGCTTTAGCTCGGATAATTTTCCACCGATTTGCAATAGGTAAATCCATTGAAAATGATGGTGAAACTCCCGATAACTTGATTTGAGTTCTAAAGCTTTGATTGTGATTTAAAGCAATTCTAATAGTTTTAGTTCCGTCTGAAGAGAGAGTTGATTCAATTCCATCTTTAACAAGTTTAATATGTTCGGCGGAAAGCGAAACTATCGCGAATATTACAAGAAAAAGATATTTCATCATAAATCTAGAACTCTTCAAGGTCTTGATATTCATCATCTAAATAATTTATCTCGGCATCATAAACAATATTATGAACTGTATATTTTTCTTTAAATCTAAAAGATTTTGATTTTTCAGTCAAAACATTATAGAACCAAACATCGCCATCAAATTCGCCAATTTTACTAGGGGTTAAACCCTCTTGAGTTCCTTTTAAAAGGCTTTTTGGATTTGTAGCTAAAATTTCAAACACAATTCTATGCTGATTAAAAGGGGATTGGTAAGTTTGAGCAATTATATAATCTGATAGA
>Ga0256826_1001257_pt1 | contig 15794 bp, 15 predicted proteins | sample CV79metaG_FD_185975 | JGI IMG/M metagenome (GOLD analysis project Ga0256826, IMG submission 185975) | Hydrothermal vent microbial communities from East Pacific Rise, Pacific Ocean - CV79 | ecosystem: Environmental > Aquatic > Marine > Hydrothermal vents | place: Pacific Ocean: East Pacific Rise...
AAAAGACTTTAAACTTTCTAAAAATATTTTAGCACATCTTGTTTTAGTAAATAACCCAGAACATAATCCATCGGGGGATTTTTATCTTACAGGAAAAGATGAAAAGTACACCTTCTCAGGCATTGGTTACTACTCAAAAAGTTTTTTTAAAGGACTCGCGTATGGGAAACAAGCATTAGCACCATTACTATTTTCTAGTATTGATAGAGGCGAGATAACTACGGAACATTACCGTGGAGTGTGGCATGATATTGGCACGCCAGAACGTTTAAGTACAATTGATGAATGGTTAACATTACAATTTAGCACAAGTAGTACGAAATAAAATATTTATATTTTATATTATTATAAAATCACGGTTAAGTCACATTTTTATGACATTATAAGTTTAAAATGATTGTATATTGTATGAAAGGGAGAGATGAAGATATTAAAAAATTTAAATATATTATATGTAGAAGATGAAGAGACGATTATTGATAAGTATTCATATTTTCTAGAAGAGTGTTGTAATAACATTTATATAGCTAGGGATGGTGAAGAAGCGTACAAAATGTACAAAGAAAATAAGATACATTTAATTATTATGGATTTGTTAATTCCTAAACTAAATGGTATTGCATTGGCTCGAAAAATACGCCAAGATGATGATACTATAGCGATGATTGCGCTTACTGCACACTCTGACAGAGAGATACTTTTAGATATTGTTGATTTGAATTTTTCTTCTTATTTAATTAAACCAGTAGGTCGTACCGATTTAATGCAAGCCTTGTTAAAGATTTCAAAAAAAGTAGATGGAGGGAGAAGTATACCTCTTCCTTGTGATTGTTCTTGGGATACTAAAAGTAAAACATTGTTTTGTAATGATGAATCAATATTTTTAACAAGACGAGAGTTGAAACTTTTTGAACTTTTGGTTGAGAAAGCTGGTTCTCCTTGTTCAGATGATGAGATATTCTTTTATGTGTGGGGAGATGAGTTCGATAAGGTTATTACAAACTCTTCTATTCGTACACTTGTAAAAAATTTACGTAAAAAAATTCCAGTTGATTTAATTAAAAATCAATATGGAGTAGGTTACAAAATTAGCTTTTAATTGTTTGCTGTAGCGATATTTTTTTGTAAATATTTGGCTACAGCATCTTCGTCATTACTCTCTGCTAGTATAATGTCTGCTTCCTCTTTTACAACCTCTAATGCATTGTTTACAGCAATAGCTGTTCCAGCCAATTTAAACATACCTAAATCATTAATGCTGTCACCAAATACAGTGGTGTCTTCTGCTTGAACATTGAGATACTCATGTACTTTTTTCAAGGCATGTGCTTTGTCACTTAAAGGATGGAGAATGGTTAAAAAATAGCATTTCATATAGTTTTCAGGAGAGAGTTTAACTTCAATGTTAGCGCCAAAGACCTTTTGAAGATGCAGTGCTAGTGGACGGAGAATTGACTCTTCACCCATATAGACAAGTTTAAGTGTCTCATCAGAGCCTTGAATTTTTTGTTTATGAACAATGCGTTCATCACTGGCATAGTGCTTGTCAATAAGATACTTTTGATAAGTGTTTAAAATGGGTGGAATGTCAAAGGTTTCATTCAAAGTTTTGTGGTCACTCAGTGCAATGACATAAGGGTAAATGCCAAAAGGAATGCTCTCCTCAATAATTGCATCAGCAATCTCTTTACTTAGTGTATTGAGGTCAATAAGTTTTTTTTCAGAAGTGGCAACCATTGCTCCATCTAAAAGAATAAGAGGAAGGTCTAGTTTTAACTCTTTTAAAAAGTCATGTGTTTTAGCGAAACTTCGTGCTGTAGCGACAGAGAGCAAGGCGTGCTTAGATTTTTCGTTCCAAATCTCTTTAGAAAATTGGCTGACTGACTGTGTACTGTGTAAAAATGTATGGTCCAAATCAGTAATAAAAAGTTTTTTCATTTAGTATCTTTTTTTCAAAGTATTATAGCCAAGAGTTAGATAAACTTTAGACATGGAAATAATCATACAAATAATCTTTGCACTAATAGTGTTGGAACTTTTTGAAATTTATGTTCAAAAGGCAGATACCTTAGTAGGGTTAATAGATAAACTGCATGAATATTATCGTCAGTCTGTCTTTCTATTTTTTTTAATACACCCGAGTTTTTATTTTGTTTTAGGAGTGTTACTCTACTTTAATGCTTTTAATTTTTATGGTATCACCATTTTAGTGTTGAAGATTTTTGACATCTTTTTTAAGGTTGAAATGATTCAACAACTTTATTATAAGAACAAAATTGATCCAGAACTAGAGCAGATGATGGATTTAAAATTAACGCCTCTCATGAGATTTTTGGCATTATGGGTGCATGTTCCTCTTCTATTTATGGCAATATCGCCTATTTTTTAGTAATTTAGAATGAGAAAAAGGTAAATTAACAAAAAGTTGATTATAATGACACAACTACAAACTACAAATTTGAATCCCCATATAGCTTTCAAGAGGACCTATGAGCGAACAACAATCAAAAAAATATAACAACAATAAGAAGAATAATCAACGAACACATGTACCAGTAGATGGGTATAAGGTTGAAGAGTTACAACAAAAACCTTTGGAGCAATTGGTTGAAATTGCATTAAAGGTTAAAGTTGAGAACCCAAATGAGTTTAAACGTAAAGATTTGATTTTTGAAATTTTAAAGTCTCAGGTATCTCAGGGTGGATTTATCTTATTTACAGGAATTTTAGAAGTCATGAACGATGGTTATGGTTTCTTACGATCAGAAGATGGCAACTTTGCTAACTCTCAAAATGATACTTATGTAAGTGGAACACAAATTAAACGTTTTGCACTTAGAAATGGTGACATTGTAACAGGTCAGGTAAGACAACCTAAAGACCAAGAGAAGTATTATGCGCTTTTAAAAATTGAAGCCATTAACTACTTACCTCCTGAAGAGTCAAAAAAGAGACCACTTTTTGACAACTTAACACCTCTCTATGCTACAGAGCAATTAAAACTAGAATACAATCCACTTAAACTTACAGGACGTGTACTTGACCTTTTCTGTCCTATTGGAAAGGGACAAAGAGCATTGGTTGTTGCTCCTCCAAGAACTGGTAAAACAGAGCTTCTTAAAGAGTTGGCTCATGGAATTACTCATAATAACCCTGATGCATCATTAATGGTTCTTTTGGTAGATGAGCGACCAGAAGAGGTTACAGACATGCAACGAAGTGTATCTGGTGAAGTTTACTCTTCTACTTTTGATTTACCTGCACAAAACCATGTTAGAACAGCAGAGATGGTAATTGAAAAAGCAAAAAGACGTGTTGAGTCTGGTAGAGATGTTATTATTTTACTTGATTCCATTACACGACTTGCACGTGCTTACAATACCGTAACTCCAAGTTCAGGAAAAGTACTTTCTGGTGGGGTAGATGCCAATGCACTACATAAGCCAAAACGTTTCTTTGGTGCTGCAAGAAATATTGAAGAGGGTGGTTCTTTGACCATTATTGCTACAGCGTTGATTGACACTGGAAGTAGAATGGACGAAGTTATTTTTGAAGAGTTTAAAGGTACAGGTAACTCAGAAGTAGTGCTTAACCGTTATGTGTCTGAAAGAAGAATTTACCCAGCAATTGATGTTACAAAATCGGGAACAAGAAAAGAAGAACTTATGGTAGATGCTGAAGATCTTCAAAAAGTATGGGCAATTAGAAATGCTATGCAAGGTATGGAAGATGTTGAAGGATTAAAGTTCCTTTTCTCTAAAATGACAAAGACTAAGAGCAACGCAGAGTTCTTATCAATGATGAACGAGTAGGGTGTAGTCCTCGACTACGCCGTATTAAAGTGTAAATATGAAAATAGGAGTATTTGATTCAGGAGCAGGTGGGTTATCTGTTGTAAAATCTCTCTTAGCACATAATTTATTTGATGAAATCATCTATTATGGGGACACAGCTCGTGTTCCCTATGGTCCAAAAGACCAAAATACCATTATTCGTTACTCCCTAGAAGCCTTAGAATTTTTTAACAATTTTGACATTGATTTACTTATTACAGCATGTAATACCGTTTCTGCTTATGCGTTACCTGAAATGAATGCTCAGAGTACTTATCCTGTATTAGGCGTTATTGAGCCTGGAGTTATGGCATTAGAAAATAGTAATTTAAAAAAAGATGATAATATTTTAATTATGGCAACCAGAGCAACCATAAATTCTAAACGTTATGAAATGGCATTAGAAGAATTGGGACATAGTAATATTACCTCTTTGCAAACAGGACTTTTTGTTCCTTTAGTGGAAGAGGGTATCTTTAAAGGTGAGCTTTTAACGTCAACGATGAAACACTATTTTTCAGAAATAGAACGACCTAAAGCCATTATTTTGGGTTGTACCCATTTCCCACTTATAGGTGATGCTTTGTTGGAGTATTTTGAAGAAGAACCACTGCTTATACATTCAGGTGAAGCAATTGTGGAGTATTTGGAAGCACGATATGATTTGGAAGTAAAGCAGAGCGAGGCAAGTTTAAAAATCTTTGCCTCCGACAATGTAGCAGGATTACGTAAAATAGCAGATGCTTGGTTGTAGAGGACAACCATAGGGGGATTGTCCCTACAGGATTCCTACAGCTTCACGAACCTGAGCCATTTTAGCGTCAGCTATTTTTCGCATTTTATTCGCACCTTCATTTAAAATATCTTTAACCACATCAGGATTATTTAAATAGTATTCACGTTTTTCTCTGGCTTCTTCAAACTCATCCCAAATAAGTGTTTTAAGGTATTGTTTAAAGTGACCGTATCCCTCTTCTCCTGTTGTGTAACGTTGTTGAAGTTCACTTTTGCTTGCATCATCTAAAAAGAGTGAAGCAAGGTTGTAGATGTTACATCCTTTATGTTCTAATGGCTCACCCAATGGAGTAGATGAACTAATTATTTTATTACAGCGTTTTTGTAATTTTTTCTCTGTTTCCATAAAAATATCGATGGCATTGTCATAAGACTTGGACATTTTTTGACCATCTATTCCTGGAATTGTTGCTACGTTTTCATTAACAACATGTTCAGGTAAGGTAAAAATCTCTCCATATTCATTGTTAAACTTAGTAGCAATATCACGTGTCATTTCCACATGCTGAATTTGGTCTTTTCCAACAGGAACTTTCTCTGTGTCTAGTAGTAAAATATCAGCTGCCATAAGCACAGGGTAAGAGAAAAGAGCATGGTTTGCTGTAATGCCTTTGGCTACTTTATCTTTGTATGAGTGTGCTCTTTCAAGGAGTCCCATGGGTGTAAATTTTGAAAGAATCCAATAGAGTTCAAGTACTTGTGGAACGTCACTTTGAACCCAAAAAGTTGTTTTCTCTGGGTTAATTCCAAGTGATAAATAGTCAACAGCAGCATCAAATGTTAATTCTCTAAGAAGTTTTGCATCTTTTGAAGTTGTTAATGAATGGTAGTTGGCAATAAAAGTAAAAAGTTCTTCTTTTTCTTGAAGTTCTATCATGGGTTTCATCGCTCCAAAATAGTTACCAATATGAAGCTTTCCTGAGGCTTGAATTCCTGTAAGTACACGCATATAAATCCTTGCTATAAATATGCTTGAATTATAGCAAAAATTTTGCTTTTTAATATTTACATTAACTTTATTTTAAATTGTAATTATTTTATTTTATATTGTTTTTGGATGTTTTATAGTATTATTTTTACATAAGGATTTTAATGATGAAAAAAATATTATATTTTTTATTAATTATACCGATTTTTTTAATTGCTGGATTGAATGTTTCTAAAGTAACCAATGTACTTACAAGCATTAATTCAACAAAAACACTTAAATTTTTTAATGCAAATAAAAGTATTAATTTAAATGGAAAATTAAATCTTACCTCTTTTGAAAATGCAAATGTTGTACTTTTCTCAAATAGAATAAGTAAAAATAAGTTAAACATCGTAAATTCATATAAAGCATTACGTACCAATAAAAATAGTATAGGTGCAATTTATGTGAAAAAAGGGCGAACACAAATTGTTTTTATTGAAGAACGTCTTCAAAAGAATGGATTATCTCTTCCTTCATCTTTTAATAAAAATCTTTTAAGTGAGTGTCAGTTAAATCCAATATGTCTTCTTGAAAGTATAAAATAGATTTTTCTTGGAAGAGAATATTAAAACTAATATAAGAATATTGTTTTAATATTCACAATTTGGCACATTTTTATGTTAGAATAGTCATACATTAAATATACATAGGAAAATACAGTGCTTAATAAATTTATGTTTTTTAACAATAATAGAGTTTATTCGTATGCTATATTTGCTTATGTTGCACTTCTTATTTTAGTTATATTCTCTTTTAAAACGATTGGTCTTTATGAAGAAGATGTTAAAAATGCACTTTTAAATAAATCAGTTGGGGTAGTAGATGCTACTTCTTCTAATATTTTAGATAAACTTTTAACCAAAAATATAGATTTTGTACGTTCAAATTTAGAAAGTGAAACATTAAGAAAAGAGAATGAAAAAACACTTTCTCTTATGAAAAATCAAGATATTCAATCGCTTTATATTCTCTATATTCACGATGATAAATACTTTTTTCTATTAGATGTAGATAAAGAAGATAAATCTGAGATAAGTGAGCTTTTTACACCTAAAAATTTAGAAGTTTTTGAAGAGGTTGAGCGAGAACATAAGAAAAATATATTTATTCAAAAAGAGATGGACAATCTTACTTTTACATTGATTAAACCTATTATTCAAAAGGGTGTAACCATAGGCTTTTTGGTTATTGATTATACTGAAAATCGTTTATCGTCACTTCTTAATGTCAGTGTAGATTTTTTGTCTTATCTCTTGTTCGCAATATTAATTTTGATTTTCTTTTTTATCTGTTATATTATTTTTACACATTATAGTAAATATAAAATGTATCATAACCCCCAAACAAATACTTTAAATAGAATTTATATGACTGATAACTATGATAAAATTGATTTTAAGAAATATCATGTTGCTTTAGCTGACATAGACTTTTTTAAACGTATTAATAATATTCATGGTCAAAAAAATGGTGATAAAGTTATTATTTCGGTCATTAAGATTATTTCATCATGGTTAGAGCGAAAAGATATGTTTATTCAGTACAGTGGAGAAGAGTTTTTACTTTTTATCAATAAAGAGAAACGATCTGAACAGCAGTTGAGAATTCTTTTAGAAAATATTCGTGAAGCTGTTGAACGAACAGTTTTCCGTGTTGATGAAGAAAAATTTTCGTTAACCATCTCTATTGGAGTGTTAATTCATACAGAAATAGAAAAGTCACTGCAAGATGTTATTCATAAAGCAGATACAGCATTGTATGAATCAAAACATGCTGGACGAAACATGATTTGTTATTTTGACATTAGTCAAACCAAAAAACTCTATAGAGAAAAATTGAAAGAGATGATTGAGTCAGAAAAATTGGTCTGTTACTATCAACCTATTAGGGACTTAGAAACGGAAGAGTTGCATCACTATGAAGCATTGCTTCGTATTGAAGATGGTGATAATATTATTTTCCCAGATAAAATTTTACCAGATTTAGAAGATTCTTATCTTTATACATATTTAACAAAACGAGTCATTGAGTATAATATTGTAAAGTTAAGATCTGACCCTAAGATTAAAATTTCGATTAATCTCTCGGCTGATGATTTGGTAAATGATTCTGTTTTAGCTATCTTGGCTCAAAATGCAGATTTGGCTGATCGTTTCTATATTGAAATTTTAGAGAACAAAAGTATTGATTATAAAAAAGTAGAACTCTCTATTCAGAAGTTAAAACTTTTTGGGTTTAAAATTTGTATTGATGATTTTGGTTCAGGATATTCCAACCTTAACCATCTTTTAAATCTTTCTATTGATTACTTGAAAATCGATGGTTCGATTATTAAAGAGATTCATCATGACAAACGTGCATACAGTATTGTGAAAACTTTTGCTGTCTTTTGTAAACAAAATAATATTGAAGTGATTGCAGAATTTATTGACAATCAAGATGTAGTTGATATTTTAAAAAGTTTTGGGGTTAAGTATGGACAAGGTTGGTACTTCTCTAAGGCTGTGCCTTATTCTACTTTAGATAAAGAGCATTTGTAGGGACATCCCCCTGTGGTTGTCCGTGTTCTAATGTCTAATAAATATTAGAGTTTCAAAAATATTGGCATCAAAAGCATCGGACAAGCACGGGGGCGTTGTCCCTACAATTAATCATCATCCATTCTCTGTCCACGTTTACGTCCACCAATGTCTAGTGGTACACCTTCAAAGTCAAATTTTTCTCTAAAGATATTTATTAAGTAACGTTTGTATGAAAAGTGTAGTCCGTCAGGTCTGTTCATAATAATCGCAATCTTAGGTGGCTTCGTCTCATACTGTGTTGCAAATTTAATACGAATGACAGCACCGTTAACAGAAGGCACATGGTGTCTTGAAATGGCATATTTAAGAACTTCGTTAAGCTTTGAAGTAGGAATACGTTGTTTGTAACGCCCATAAATGTCAATGATGTCATCTAAAATTTTATGAACTCTAAGACCTGTTTTTGCAGAGATGGTAATGAGTGGTGCATAGCTTAAAAATTTGAGTTGGTCACGAATGTCTTCTACAGCTTTGGTGTAAGTCTCTTCGTCGTCTTTATGTATGTCCCATTTGTTGAGAACAATGACACAGCCCAATTTGTATTTTTCAATGAGGTTTGCAATACGTTCGTCAAGTTCTACAACACCTACCGTAGCATCAATCATCAGCAAGGCAATGTCTGCTTCAGCAAGCATCTCTTCTGTTCGTCCAAATGCGTACTTTTCAATGCCTAAAATCTTACCACGTTTTCTAATACCAGCTGTATCTACAAAGGTAATAGTATGGTCTTTGTACTCTAAAGATTCATCAACAGGGTCAATGGTGGTTCCTGCAACAGGAGAGACAACCACACGTTCTTCATGAAGAAAGGCATTTAGAAGAGAACTTTTTCCTGTGTTCACTCTACCAATAATAGCAACTTTAATGTCACGGTCTTCCTCTTCAACATCCTCAACTTGAACCATTTCTACAATCTCTTCAAAGCTTAGTTCAGCGTCTTCATCGAGTTGTAGTCCAGACTCTTCTTTTTCACGTTCAGGAATATGCTCTTCTAGCCATGCATAAAAGTCATTCATGTAACGGTTGTGACTGACCGACATTGGAAAAGTTCTGTCTGCTCCAAATTCTAAAAAGTCCCAATATCGTACTGACTCATCTTTGTCATTGTCAATTTTGTTAACTACCAATCCAATAGGTTTGTTTAAGCTTTGAAGTTGGTAAAAGAGTTCTCTGTCTTCTTCATCAGGAATATTCTTTCCATCTACCATGAAGATAATAATATCAGCTTCATCAGCAGCACGAAGTGAGAGTTTTTTGACGGTAGAGAACATCTCTGTACTGTCGTCAATTCCCCCTGTATCAATAATCTCAAAATCACGATTTCCAGAGATGGTAACTTCTCTTTTTTTAATGTCACGTGTTGTTCCAACTACGTCAGACGTAATGGCATCTCTTTGTCTAAGAAGTCTGTTAAAAAGGGAACTTTTCCCTACATTTGGTCGCCCTAAGATGGCAACCTTTTTTAGTTTTGTCATATTATTATATCTTTCTGTCTGAAGGGTCGATTAGTCGACCATTTAATTGGTCGAATTATAGCAGGTTTTTAATTATTGGTTGATGTTGGAAGAGACTCAATATAGAGTGACTGAGAAGGGAAGGCAAAGTCAGAGTTATTCTCTTCTACAATTTTCATTATTTTTAAATTGACATCTTCTTTAATATTCATATATTTCACCCAATTGGAAGTGTTACTAAAGGTATAGATATAGATGCCTAAAGAGCTGTCATCAAAAGAGTTGAAGTTGACGAGCATGGTCTCTTTTTGTGCAATGCCTTCGTGTCCTCTAAGCATGGTTGTAATATCGGTTAAAATGTTCTCCATTTGCTGACTGCTTGTAGCATAAGTAACGCCAATGGTCATTTTGATACGACGAATACCACGTCTTGAAAAGTTTTGAATGGGACTGTTTGCAATCATTTGGTTAGGAAGGGTAATGAGTGATTTGTTAAAAGAACGAATCTTAGTAGTACGCATTCCAATGTCTTCTACCACACCTTCTACATCATCAATTCTAATCCATTCACCAATTCTAATGGATTTGTCAAGAAGTAGGGCGATGGAACCAAAAAGGTTGGCAGCTGTGTCTTTTGCAGCCAAGGCAAAGGCTAACCCACCAATTCCTAAACCAGCAACCAAACCAGCAACGTTGATGCCCCAAACCTGTAAAATAGCACCCAATCCTACTGCCATGACAATACCTCTAATGATGGTCAAGATAAAGTTCCCCATCTCATGTGCCAACTCAGGGTTAAAACGTTCTGTAAAGTGGTAGACCATACCTCTTAATGCGTGTACCAATGCATAAATACCCCAAAATAGGTTGAACATAATCATTGCATCAATAAGCGTTTCAATAAATTTTGTCTCCAAAAAGAGTAAAGCAAAAAAGAGACGAACCCCTACGGTTACAAAAACAAAAGAGAGAGGACCTTTAAGTGCAGAGAGTATACGGTCGTCATAGTACGTTTTCGTACGTTTTGCAAGAGGTTGCAGTACATAGATGGTTAGGTTTGCAAAAAGTTTACGCAACATCCAAAAGAAAAAAAGAGAAAAAACAGCTGCAATAATATTTCCTAGTGGTAGCCCAAAATAGATTTCATTTAGAAAAGAGACCTCTTTGATTTGGTAAAGTTCATTGAGTGAGTTTTGGACTTGAGGAAAGAAATTAATATCTAGTTTTTCAATGATTTCATCTGCTTGGGTTGTGTTGTGTTCATTCATAGTACATACTTTTAGATTTTATTTTAAAGCGCTATTTTATCTAAAAAAGTTGATATAATGCCGACTTTAATCACAGTTATTACACATAAATATGATTAAATCCACTTATAAAAATAATAAAGGAATATTATGAAAAAAATATTAATATTTATTGGATTATTGTTAAACTTGACAATACTTCAAGCTGAAACCATTAAAGCTGACTACAAAGTTGAGTTTGGAATTTTTGGTGAAATAGGAATTGCCAATGCAGTACTAACAAAAGATGAAAAGAGCTATGTTATTGATGTTGAATTAAAAGCAACAGGTCTGGCAAAAACACTTTCTGGTGGACGAACAGAGCATCACATTTCTAAAGGACATATTGAAGATGGTTTAATGGTTTCTGATCTTTATCAGGTAATTAAATCACATGGTTCAAAGACTACCAATAAAATTTATAGAATTGATCATGAGAACAAAAAAGTAACGAAAACCTATAAACGTTGGAAAGACGGAAAAGTAGACAGTGACAGAGAGGAGACTTTAGATTTCTATTCTAAAGATGACTTGTTAACACTTTATTTTAACTTGAATCATAAAATTGAAGACAAAACAAAACATGCATCTTATACTTTTTCTGCTGTTGGTGCTGAAAACCAAGAGGGAAAAGCAGAGATTGTTATTCCTAAAAAAGAAGAATATTCTGAATACAAGGAGAGTGTGGGTGCAAATGACAACTCTTGGTATGCAAGAGCAATTATTCATCAAGATATTTTTTCTAGTGACAAGGGTGAGTTAATGTTACGTATTGGAAATGATGGAATTACTGAAAAAGCAGTTTTAAAAGATTTGATTTTATTTGGTGACATTAGAGCAAAGAGAATATAGATGCTCTTTAACTCCAAGAGATTTATTTTCTTGGAGGAAGCTTTTTAAGGCAGTTAAGACATCTTTGACTCTCTTCTTTAATAATACTTTTACTTCTATGTTTAACTTCTCTAAATTGAGGTCTATAGTGCAGAACAAGTTTTCTAAGTTTTCTGTAGGAATTTCCTTTTAGCTTTATAACTTTTGCTGTCTGTTTTCTAACATATCTTGCTGGGTTTACGGCACGATTATTTTTGTAAAGACCAAAGTGTAAGTGAGGACCTGTGCTTCGCCCAGATGTTCCTACGTATCCAATGGCACGACCTTGTTTAACATAAGAACCTTTCTTTATTCCTCTGGCAAAGCCTCTCATATGTGCATAAAGTGTTTTTAATCCATTAGAGTGTTTAATCTCAATTGTTCTTCCATAACCACCTTTCCAACCTTTGTAGCTTACTCTACCACTTGAACTGGCAATAATTTTAGAGCCAGAACGTGCAGCATAGTCAATGCCTAGGTGTGCACGATAACGTTTTAAAATAGGATGATACCGACGATGAGTAAAAGAACTAGAGATACGTTTCATGTTAGGAACAGGACGAATAAAACGGGTGCTATAAGTACGTTTATATTTTATGCCAAGTGAGTCATAATACTTCTCATCTTTCATCAGAAAACCATAAAAAGGTTTTTTGTTAATCTCAATTAAACAGGCTTCAATTTGAGGACTGGTAAAAGGTTTGTGATTACGATACTTTTGTGTATAAAAGATAATAATTCTATCACCTTTTTTCATTTTATGAAAAGGAATGGCTTTAGAGTAAACCTCTTCAAGCTCTTTTCCATAGAAAGTAGTTTTAGTCGCTTGTTGTAAATCTTTCTTAAACCCTTTTTTAATACGAATAGAGATGGTTTTTTCTATGAGATCATAAGGAATAGGAACATACTTTGCAGTGTAACCTTTTTTTCTATTGCTTAGTTGTAACATTAGCTCATCAGAAACAGGAATATTAATGGTAGTAATCTTTCCTTTCTTTCTGTTAATACTATAATGTTGACCAGCACGAATCTCTTGAATGAGTTCCTTGTCTTCTCTGTCCATTTTGTAGTAAGTTTTCAAGGGAATTTTATATTTTTTTAAGAAACCTAAAAAGGTTAAATTATTATTCCAGTTATACTCTTTAGCCAAAAGATTTTGGCTAAATATAAGAAGTAACGCAAGGATGATTATTCGTTTTATGGGCATTGATGTTCTTTGTTTTTAATTTTTAAACATTTTAACGGAAAAGCTCTTAATAAATTATGTTACTATTCCAAAAAAAATTAAAGGTTCCAGTTGAAAAAATATATTTTGGGCATGGATAGGGGCATTTTGTTTATGCTTTTAGCTTCACTCTCTTTTGCTGTTATGGGTGGTTTTGCCAAGACAGTGAGTAGCATTCTTCCTCCTGTAGAAGTAACTTTTTTCAGAAATGTCTTTGGTGTGGCATTGGTAGGATTTGCCATCTACAAATCTCCTCTTAAACAGATTGGGGGTAGACCTTTACTTCTTCTATTTCGTGGAACTATGGGTTTTGTTGCTCTGTTGGCATATTTTTACATTATTGCTTACATTCCATTAGGAGAAGCCGTGACCTACAACAAAACCTCACCCATATTTGTGGCTATTTTTGCTTATTTGTTTTTAAATGAAAAGCTAAACAGATGGGCAATATTGGCAATTTTACTAGGTTTTATCGGTTTGGCATTTATCTCTTTTCCCCAAGATGGTGCTTCCTTTAGCAAGTACAGTGTTTTAGGTATTTTTTCAGGTATTGGTGCAGCTTTAGCCTACACTTCCATTCGTGAACTACGCCAATACTATGACACCAGAGCCATTGTTATGAGCTTTATGGGTGTGGGAACAGTTGGTCCCATTCTTTTAATGTTGCTTACTCCGTATGTTGAGCCTCCTCAATATTTGGACTTTATGTTTGCAGAATTTGTCATGCCAGAAGGTATTATTTGGTTATATTTGACCATGATGGGGCTCTCTGCGACAGCGTCACAGGTTCTAATGACCAAAGCATATGAGTACACAAAAGCAGGAATTGTGGGAACCATCTCTTACTCAAACATTATTTTCGCACTTATTATAGGGGTGAGTTTAGGTGACCCACTACCAACGCCTTTAAAAATTTTAGGTATAATTCTCGTCATAAGTTCAGGGCTCATTGTTGCCTTGGTAAAGGATAAAAAATGATATTAATAGCCGGTCCATGTGTACTAGAAAGTCGTGATAATGTAATGAGAATTGCAGAGTCTTTAAACAAATATCATGAAGATTGTACAAAAGATTTTTACTTTAAAGCAAGTTTTGACAAAGCAAACAGAACATCACTAGATTCTTTTAGAGGACCAGGGATTGATGAAGGTTTAAAAATGCTTCAAGAGGTAAAAGAACAGTTTGGCTACAAGCTTTTAACAGATGTTCATGACTACACACAACCAGCTGCTGTAGCTGAAGTGGTAGATGTTTTACAAATTCCTGCTTTTTTATGTCGCCAAACAGATTTGCTTGTTGCAGCTGCAAAAACAGGAGCAGTGGTTAACATTAAAAAAGGGCAGTTCTTAGCACCACAAGCAATGGAACACTCGGTTAAAAAAGTCTTAAAAACACGTGGTTTTGACGGTGAAGCAACGTATGAAAATGCAGAAAAGTACAACGTTTGGCTAACAGAACGTGGGTCAACTTTTGGTTACGGTAACTTAGTAGTTGACATGAGAGGACTAAAGCAGATGAGAGAGTTCGCACCTGTCATTTTTGACGCAACACACTCAGTTCAACAACCAGCATCGGGTGGGGCAACCTCAGGTGGAGACTCTGCTTTAGTTCCGTACCTCTCTCGTGCAGCAGCAGCAGTAGGTGTGGACGGGTTCTTTTTTGAGACACACTTTGACCCAAGCATTGCACTAAGTGATGGTCCAAATATGATTGAGCTAAAGAAGTTAGACACCTTAATGAAACAGATTGAAGCGATTCAAAGCATCGTAGAGTAAGTGTAGATGTGACCATGTCACACGTCAAAACCAAATAGGCATAATGTGAAATTTATTTGGCTATAATTCAAAAATAATTTTAAAGGAAGTAAATGACAATAGTAGAAGGTAACTTACAAGTAGATAAGAGTAAAAAAGTAGCAATTATTAATGCAAGATTTAACCATTTTATTACAGATAGATTGGTAGAAGGAGCTCAAGATGTTTATGCCAGACATGGTGGAAACCCTGAAGATTTAGACCTTATTTTAGTTCCAGGTGCATTTGAAATTCCTTTTGCCTTAGAGAAAGCCTTGGCTTCTGGTAAGTATGATGCTGTTTGTTGTTTGGGTGCTGTTATTCGTGGTGCAACTCCTCACTTTGACTACGTTTCAGCAGAAGCAACCAAAGGGGTGGCAAGTGTAACCTTGAAACATGGTAAACCAGCAACTTTTGGTGTACTAACAGTTAATAGCATTGAACAAGCAATCGAACGTGCTGGTACAAAAGCAGGTAACAAAGGTGGAGAAGCAATGGCAGGTCTCATTGAACTTATGAACCTTTACACAGCTTTAGAAGCGTAATTACATAAGATTATAAATTCGTAGGGTCGGTTCACCGACCACCCTTCGATAAAAAATAAAATGCATATCAAAGTTCAAACATTGAATTTTTATATACATTTGTAAAAGGTAATATAAAATATGGCAACAAGACACCAAGCAAGAACAGCAGTAGTAGGTTTACTCTACGCATACGATTTAGGTAACGAAGACATTGGACAATTCTCAGACACAATTTTAGAAGAAGACAAAATTAGAAACAAACAAAGAGAGTTTTCAAATGCTCTTTTTAATGGAACCATTAAAAATTTAGCAACCATTGATGCAGAGGTTCAAAAACACCTTAAAGGTTGGGACTACAAATCAATTGGAAAAGTAGAAAAGGCAATCATGCGTTTGGCTGCTTTTGAAATTATGATTGAAGGTACTGACAAACGTATTATCATCAACGAAGCTATT
>Ga0256826_1001258_pt1 | contig 15792 bp, 22 predicted proteins | sample CV79metaG_FD_185975 | JGI IMG/M metagenome (GOLD analysis project Ga0256826, IMG submission 185975) | Hydrothermal vent microbial communities from East Pacific Rise, Pacific Ocean - CV79 | ecosystem: Environmental > Aquatic > Marine > Hydrothermal vents | place: Pacific Ocean: East Pacific Rise...
AACCAAGGTTGGTACCAATTCTTTATGTTTCTGGAATACAAACTAGCTAGAAGAGGTGCAAGACTTATAAAAGTCCCACCAGAATACACTAGCCAGAGATGTTCCAGATGTGGACATACATCCAAGGCAAATAGAAAAACCCAGAGTAAATTCCATTGCCAAAAATGCAACTTTAAACTTAATGCGGACTGGAATGCAGCTATTAATATTTTAGCCGCCGCCTAAAGAAATCCAACCGTCGGGAGGACGGGGATAGCCTACCTTTGAACCTATATTAATAGGTGCTAGTAGGAAGCTCTTTTAGAGTGCTTCACATATTATCCCCGGAAACATTTCACCTCGGATATTATATAGTTGGATACACCTATGGATGGATATTACTTCAGGGCATAAATAACTTATTTTTTGATTAGAATAGCAAAATGAGAGTATATAAATATTAATAATAGTAGAGGACAATTTATTATTAGTCCTCTCCACAAAGGCGTGCCCATTAGAGCACAGGATCCTATATTCCAGTTATCTATTTATGCGGGTGTGGCGGAATGGTATACGCTACGGACTTAAAATCCGTTGAGAGCAATCTCGTGTGGGTTCGAATCCCATCGCCCGTACCAAAATTTAACATTTAAACCGCCATTGTTCTAGGGCGGGATACAAGTACTATCTATATATATTTATAGATTAAAGACTCATTCCATCTTACCCTCCAAAGATAACCGGCTCCTGGGTCGGTATATAAAATCCAGGTACGTTCCGGCATAGCTCAGCGGTAGAGTAGATGACTGTTAATCATTTGGTCCGAGGTTCGAATCCTCGTGCCGGAGCCACATTTTTTCGTTATGGAAATAAATTGGTTATTTCTATACAAGGTGTCCTTTCAATAGGACTTATTTTTAATTCAAAATATAAAGGTATAATATGAATGGAATGAAAAAAGAACGGTTGTTATTGGTGATTGTTATGTCGGTTATAATTGCTGGTGGAATATATGGCCTATTCTGGTTTATCATAGGTAATTTGGTTTTTTCACAGGCAGTTAAAATCTGGTATGTGGCTTTAGTATTACCAATTGAAATTGCTATTTGGGCAATGATTTCGAGATTACCCGCCGGTGATGTCAAGGAATGGCATGATATAGTAACATGTGTTAGAGATAAACAAGTTATCGGTGAGTGTTTAATTGAACCAACTACCCAATCAGATAAAGAATAAAGGATAAAGAATGCGTATAACAGTAGCAAGAGCACTAAATGAATTGAAACTTATTCATAAAAAGATAGTGAAAGCCATTTCTGGAGCGGAATTCATCAGCCTAGAAATAGATGGGAAAACCAATCAGGCAACGCCTGAGGCAAGTTATCAAAAGATAATAGATTTAATCGATAGAAGAAATCGATTAAAAGCTGGTATCTTGAAATCAAACGCGGTTACAGAAGTAAAGGTTGGGCCAAATACCATGACCGTTGTTGAAGCAATTGACCAAAAAGAAGCCATTGTTTTAAAAAACAAGTTGCTCAACAGAATGAAGGAATCCCGATATGAAGTCCAACATGAAAGAGAGAGTCTTGAGTTCAAATCCCAACAGAGATTAGACAAGTTAATTCAATCATTGGTTGGTGATAACGCCGGACCTGAGATTTCTTCTCAGATCACAGAGACAACAACAGCATTCAAACAATACTTTCCAGTATTATTGGATCCTCTTGATCTTTCTACAAAGATAACAGATCTAGATGATGAGATAGATACTTTCATTTCTGAGGTTGATTTAGTACTGAGCGAAAGCAATGCAGTAACCACCTTCGAAATAGAAGATTAATTTATGTAGTCCTGGGTATGTGAAATTCATACATACCTGTGAAAAATAAAATACTAGATTTGGCAGCGAAATGCTAGGCTAAATCCAAATTTAAAGTTCAAAGTTCAAAGATTAAATCTTAAAACTTAAATCTTAAACTTTAAAACTTAAATCTTAAATATTAAAGTTATATAAAATCCAAGATTGAGGTCTATAGGTCCCACAAGTAACCTATGAATTCCTCTTGGCTATATATTCAGGACAATATATTAAAAACACTAAAGGAACAATATGGCACAATCATATGCAGAAATGGTTGCAGCTGCAGCTGCAAAAATTGGTACACAAGGTGGATCTTCTTCGGAAGAAACAACAGTAGACGAAATCGAGATAGTATCTCAATCGGTATCTAATGTGTCAGGCCAAGCAAAGAGTGGACTAGTTTACTAGTCCAGTACCAATATTAAAAAAAGGAAATGTATGAAAAAAATCAGAATAGAAGATAAATTGTACGAGGTTTGCACAGAAGAGAGCTGCAAGGGCAAGTTGGTCCTAGTGGAGGTAGATGATACAAACAGTAGCAAGAATGATACAAATCTTAAAAAGATCACAGAGGATCTCCTCCACAAGTTGGTCCAATCTGGACGCGAGGTTGGGTTTAAACTATCGGATGATATAACAGTAGGCGGAACCATCGAAAAGATCTCAAAAAAAGGCAATGTGTTCCTTAAGTATAAAGGCAACACCATAAAGCTATCTATGGATATTGCTGTTGATGGTTACATAGCTTTCGCTAAAGAAGAGATTCTCGCGGAGAAGGCACCAAACAACGACCAAGATACTCCTACACTTGGAGACAAAATCAAAAGTGTTCTTCAAAGAGTACTCGGTGAGGATGTAGAAGTCATCCAGGTGTCTTCTAAAGAAGAGGCAGAAGCTATTATGGCAGAAGCAAGATCTCAGAAAGAAGAAAATCCAGCAGATGCATTTGCATCGGTTGTAGGGGATATTCTCCAAAAACTCGGATCATCAAAAACACAACCAGAAAAAAGAAGCGGGAGAACGGAGCCAATACTAGAGGCCCTTCTTGATCTTCTAAAGAAGTAGAAATGAGTAGCCAACCACGAAACCTCCGTAAGGAAGAAGTCCGGTTGGTTATTTCTGGATTTACTTCCATTTTAGATAATATTGTGATTAATAGTAAAAAGTTAATCACATCATCTAATAATAGAGGAGTTGTTACAAATCCGGAAATAACTGTTGAAGAGATACAAGATGTATTTCAAATCAACGAAAGCTCAAAACTTGATTTTATTCGTCAACTTTATATAAGAAGTGGTGATAAGCTTCTAAAGAAGTTATTCCCCGATGAAAATATATTAAATTTACCTATAATTTCATTTGAAGAAAATGGACTTCATATATCCATGAAATATTAGTGGTCCTGGTATGACAAAAATAACAATTGATGGATTTTTAGTATACTACTCTTCAAATGATAATGAAGATATCGATCATCAAATTTTTATTGAAGAGGAAGATGCAATAAGTTATGCATTGGAACTTGGGAATAAATATACAGGGAATTCGTTCAGAGCATTAACTGAAATGGATAATTGGTTCAATGATATATATAAATTGGGTAGAGAAGATCCAGGACAAGTTAATTTTTATTCTGTAAAAATTAAAAATTAAATAAAAGGTTAATAATGAAATTGAAAAAAGATGGCCACAATATTGATGAAAATGGAAATAGATCCTGGTATAAAAACGGAGAACTTCATCATGAAGATGGTCCAGCATATATTGAATTAGGAGGAGTCAGACAATGGTACCAGTATGGTCTAAAACATAGATTGGATGGTCCTGCTGTTATTCATGGAGAGGATTCGTCCGAATATTGGATACATGGTATTTTTTATGGGACTAAGAAATCTTTTAAAAGAGCACGAAAAATATTTAAGAATGAAGCCTTTTATTATATAGACCCCAGTGGCAACGACCAATGGATCATGGATGGTATCGTAACAACGATTGAAGATAAAGAATATTGGATTAAGGATGGGAAGCTCCATCGGGATGATGGTCCAGCTATTATTACAAGTTATAATCATAAAGTTTGGATCCAGAATGGTAAACTTCATCGATTAGATGGTCCAGCAATAGAATGGTGGGATGGTAATGAAAGTTTCTATATTGAAGGAAAAGAGATCGCGAAAAAGAAGTTCAAGAAAAAATTAAAAATTAAATAAAATTAAAAGGAAAAATATTTGAAAAAAGAAGAAAATGAATTAGTAATAATTAAATTAATGTCAGGTGATGTGGTAATGGGAGCAGTGGAAATGGCTTATGATTCAACAGTAGATGCTGATATAACATTCACCTCACCTATGTCTTTAACTCTTGACCCAATGAGAGGAGCTGTTGGTATGATGCCATATGATGCTATATTTAGCCAAGCAATCTCTAAAAGACACACATTCAAGACCAATCATATAATGCATGATATTCCTGTTCATGAAGATTTCAAAAAAGAATATTATCTACATATTAGAAGAATTGAAGAGTCCGAAGCGGAATTAGCAGTAGCGGAAGCAATAGATACAACGGATGATGTTCAGGAGGTGGAATAATGCCAGGTATAACACTAAATGTTGATACGGAAACACTTGATTCTTTTACTGATAACCCAGAAGTTCCAGAAATGGAATTAACCAATACTAAATTAAAGGAGGATGTTGATGAAACAACATCCTCTGACCCTCAAGTGGTTTGTAAAATAACAAGTGCAGCTTATGGTGGATTTACGAAGATACTATCTCTTATTTCCGCAAATATTGGTAAAGCTGATATAATTTCAATAAAAGATGGAAAACTAAGTACTGTCTCAGGTAGCGGATATCTTGATTGTGACCTGAGTGTTCTTTTTGGTGATAGTAGCATCGAGTTAACTGATCCAACATATAGTATTAAAATGATGAAATTAATTACAGGAGGTAATGAAGTAACCATCATAGATGATGATGAAAATAGTAGATACCTTGTTTCAAATTTAGATGATAATGGGGATCCAATTACTAATATCACATTACCAAAACCTCAAGCATCTATGACACCAAAGATAAGTAAGCCAGAATTGGGGGAAATCAAAGAAAAATTGGATATTATGAGCCCAGACCTAGTTGCAGAAATTCTAAATGCCGAAAAAACAACGGAATCCCAATATTTTATTTTAGAGTTATGTGAAAATAAAGACAACACTGTTGAAATTGTTAGCATAAGTACGGATAAGGAAAGCGTCAAAAGAAATTTCAAACAGATACCAAAAGATAATCAGGATAATATTGTTAAATATAAATTATTTAATCCGTTCCCTATTATAAAACCAGACGAAGTTACATTTGAATTATATAAATCTGATTCTAGTGATTATTGGGTTAAAACATCATCAGAAATAGGCGTAGCGTGTATTGATTATATGGAAAAATTAAATGCTATTGGGGTATTCAATAGCTTTAGTTTTGATTAATATATAAAAAGGGTAGCCTAGGCTGCCCTCGTTCTAAAAAATTAAAAAAAATAAAGGTGAAGTACTATGACAGAAACTAAAAATTCTAAAAATTCTAAAAAATCTAAAAATTTAAAGTTATGTGTTATATCAATGAGTGGTGGATTAGATTCAACAACACTTGCGACTAGAGCAATATCAGAAGGTTATACCGTGTTACCAGTAAATGTAATTTATGGTCAAAAAAATATCATAGAGACGGAAGTATTTCATAATCTTATTAATAATTATTTTAATAAAAAATATCCAGGCCAAGTTCTGGAACCAGTAACTATTGATTTGAATTCAATAATGACAACAACCCTTAATTTATGGGAACAACTCAGGGATTCAAATGTAATAAAAGATGCTACTGATATGGAATTTTATACTCCATCCAGGAATTTATTATTTACATCATTGGCTGCAATGATAGGGGAAATAGCAGCTATTTCTACCGGGAAAATTGAGCTCAAAATAGGTCTAGGTGTACATAAACACACACAATACTGTAGAGATTATTGGGATATAACTCCAGAATTTGTATCAAAAATGGATTCTCTATTTGAATTAAATGATTGCATATCTGTTTCTATGTTTACCCCGTATGTTAACGAGACTAAATCTAAAATAGTTCAGGATGCTATTAAATTTAACGTCCCTTATAAAGAGACATGGACCTGCTATAATCCAGTAATAAATAATGGATATTCGCCTTGTCTTAAATGTGAGGCGTGTATTGAACGGGAGCAGGCTGGAATTTTGGCCGGTGTTCATGATATAAATAATTACAAAATAGGAGAGACAATATGAATATATTTGATAGTGGGAATGAAGTACCACTTAAAAAGAGATATCTTCGAGAATTAGGTAAAAAAATTATTTCAAAATGCAACCACTACGATACATCTAATCCTGTTAATCATATGTGTCCTAAAGTTAGGAGTATATATTATCTACAAGGATTAAATGATAAACATATATATCAGTTATCAATTAAAGATATTGAGAATTTTGGTAACGATTTAAATTATTTCCGAAGAAACCCAAAAGATACTCCGATAAGAGGATCCAAAATACTAAAAAACCTAATTAATTATATCAATACCAAAGTTGGAATTGATAATATAACCGCTGTTGTTTCTTATACCAGAGGTAAGACCATTATTAAACTATTAATACATTATAATGATTTCACAAATATAGTAGATATTACTTTCGTTAGGGAACTATCTGATAAATACAGGATAAGATGTGGTGCTATTTCCCTCTTTTCCCTAGGACATATCCAAAACGAATGGACAGATAAATTTCAATTATATTCTAGAAGATTGGGTCCAATAAATACAATTAATAATATTTCAATGGGGTTTAAATTAGCCATGACCGAGTATGATTGGAGCATCCATGAACTATAAAGCCTGGTTTGAAAAACACAGACCTGTATATTTGGATGACGTTGTTTTACCAAATGACAATATAAAAGAAACATTAGTTAAGTTTTATGAGCAATCATATATTCAAGGGAATATTATTAGTTATGGCCCTCCTGGATATGGAAAAACTACATTGAGTGAGGTAATGATCCATCGTATCATTAAAGATAGAAATGATATTTTTATTTTGGGAAGAAAGACGGAGGATGTTGATAACTTAAAAAGATGGCTTCTTCAGAAAGCGACCCAATCCAACCAAAAGATTGTAAAAATTGAGGAAATGGATCGTCTGAGTATACAGGCCCAAATTGTTCTCAAGGATGGTCTTATGGAAAAATACCAAGATAGTGTATCCTTTCTGGCAACGACCAATAGCCCTGAGAAAATAGATCCAGCATTATTAACTAGGTTTAATATAAAATTAAATTTTAGCGAGTTACCAACCCCCAAAATATTAACCAAACTATCTGATATTCTGACAAAAGAAAGCATTCAATTTAAAGAAGAGGATCTATCAAATTTTGTAGATTCTTATAAACAGAGGGGACTCCGGGATCTAATAAATAATCTAGAATTAGCTTCATTGACAGGGACATTTACTCCTGAAGTAATTGGGGATTTTATTGGTATATCCGACAATGAGAAAAATGTAACAGATTATATCATATACCTTATCCAATACGCGGAAACATTAAATAAAGATGAAGTCCATAGCTTAATAAAAGAGGCAAGAAGTAACAACCAATTCTTTACCTATTATGAGTACATTTTAAAAATATTCAAGAGTGATTTAAGATTAAATTGGCACACAATATATAAAGGATTATCTGAAAGTAATTTGGACATGTCTTCTAAAAATATAATTAATAATTTTTGGCAGGATTTAGAATTAAAAAGATTTAAATCCACACATACTATTTCATTAATCCATGATCTTTTATTAAATATTTACCAGCAAAAAATGGGTTCAGACCCATTAGAATAACTACCAGGAACTATATAAATATTAAAATTAGTATCGGAGCAATGATAGGAATATCACGCTCTAGATACGGTATCCTGACCACCGAAAGGGGGTGATGCCGAGTATCACGGTTGCAGTAATGTATACACCACCACTAGATAGCCTTAACCGGAGTCTAGTACCGGAGTATAGATGAGACATCTCGTAATACCTCGCCACCACCTACCCGCTGGAGTACGGGTTACATTTTTATTGTACGACATAAATAAAATAAAGAACAAGAAAGGAGTTAAATTGGCACAATCAACACTAACCGTCGCTAGCCTTATGGGAGTCACGGATCCTAGTATTAAAATAATAAAAACGATAGATAGGCCATTTATAAAACAATTTGCGACCTTATCTAAATCATCAACAACTGAGATTAAACCAGCATTGTATAATGTAAAAGTCGAGCTAGACACTCCAAAGTTTACACCACAATCTAAGGTAAAAGTCTCTTGTGATTGTTTAGATTTCAGATACAGATATGCTTATTGTTTTAATGAAAAGGGGGCTCTTCTTACGGTACCAAGTTATGTCATGGAGCCACCAACTAAAACCAATTCCGGATGCTCTAAAATTAAAGCATGTAAACACATTAAAGTAGCATTAAAATACGGACTACAAAGGCAATTATAATGATAGATCTAGATTTCGAAGTATATAAACAATCAGATTCCTTAGAAATAATTACAGAGCAAAAGATACATATAAATAGCAGATTGGAAAAATTTCACCCATCTGGACTATATTCTGAAGTAATTTTTGGCCCTGTCCAAAAATTTAAATGTCAGTGTGGTGCACTATTTGGTAAATCCAATGCAGGAGAAACATGTGAGAAATGTAATGTTTTATGTGGTGACATTGAGGGTAGAAGTAGTATCTTCGCGAAAATCCAACTTCCAGATTCAATATTTATTATAAATCCAATTTTTAAAACATTCCTACAACAGGTATTTGGTCAAACCGCCATAAAAAGTCTTCTTAATAAAATGGATTATCATTCAAATAAAGAGACCCCATTTTATTTTAGCTTAGAAAAACACAAATTACTTAAAGAATCAAAAATGAAAGCTAATGAAAAACGAGTGGAATTTCCAATAAGTGATTTAGTATCATTAAATAAATTATTCGATCTTATTCGAACAATGGACAATTACAAAGAACATCTTTCCGCTTTTGTAAGTCGTCCCGAATTTCTTCAATATGTTTTTATTGATTTTATTCTAGTAATGCCACCAAATTCTAGACAAATAATAAAAATTTCCCCTACTAAAATTCTCCCCCATCCTATTACTAAATGTTATAATCAAATATTAAAAAATACAGCAAAAAGTTCAAGTGTTTCTGATCAATTATTTAGTGCAAATCCAGATCTTTTTGGATACACCACCTATAAATATCAAGAATTATGTGATGAAATTTATTCAACAATTCTTGAATATAACTTCCAAAAAAAAGAAAGTTACATGAGGGAGGCACTAACCGGCAAAACAGTAGAGTTTAGTCAAAGGTCCGTTATTGTTCCAAACCCAGCATTACATCCCTATCAAATTGGATTACATCAAGAAACAATTAAAAAGATATTTTTGCCGGAATTATTACATTATTTATATACTCAGTATGAAAATGAGCCAATAAACGATGAGAATTATACAATAATAGACTATATTCAATACCTGTATAAATCATTCACAGACGACTTCCAAATAAATATAAAAGATGAAGATTTTATAAATTTCTTAGATGAACATATATCTGACTTCCGGACAATAGTCGAAAGACAACCAACTCTATGGAAGTACAATACCTCCGGATATAAAGTGGCAAATGTTTTCGGGGATTTAGATATAATACCATCATCATCAACATCAGGAGGATCAAATGAAATATCAATATAATATACGATTAACTTTCAGGAATAAAAAGATATTATCCATTGATTGCAATATATTAAATAATATAAAGGATGGTGGTTCATCCAAAAATAGATTATGGATAGATGGTAAGCCTTGTGTCCGTTTGAAGGCTGGTTCTCCAAATATGTTCACTCCTGGTGAATTCTATTTATACAATGCTACTCCAGTGAAAGCCAATCTTTTTGAATATTTTCCGGAAGATTGGGACAAAACAGATCCCCAGTTTAATATAATAGATGTGGTATTAATTAATACGAAAGGAATTCAAAAACATGAATGATTCTAATATAAAAGAAACACTTGATTCAATTACGAATTTAGGATTTGTATCAGAAATGATCAAGGAAAATATTTTTAAGATAAGTAAATCAGATTCACCCCAATATGTAAAATATATAATAATTGAACCGATTGATATATATAGATCAACCGACCAACTTGTCAAATTTATTAAATCTTTAAATGAGTCTGGTTTATCAAATGTCCCAACTAATAATGTATTGCGCCTGGCGCCATTTACCCCTTACTCAGGCTTACTATTGGGTTCATTTATTACGGAAAAGGATATTTCTGTAAATATTAATTTAGCTGTTGGTGTATCATTTAAATATTATCCTGCTGATTTTAATTATCATGGATTACAGATGTTCGTAAGATATTTTGAAACAATATCCGACGATATTATATCTGACTTCCGATCATATTTCCTCAAAGAAATTGAAAGGCATCATGGGTTTATAAATTCAATATTACCAGCAGGAGCAATTAGATCCATATCTAAAGAATTAAATATACATAGATGTGAAGATATGTTCGAAGAGATATTAAAGGAGTTGACATGATAATAGGACGAAATCAAGTTATGGAAAAATCCAATTTAACATCAAGATTTGATAATCATGATTATGATGGTGATAATTTGATAGCATTGGCCCTTCATAGTGAACAAGCAAAAGCAGATTTTAAACATGCTTATGTTCGAAATCTTGTTGAATTTGAACATCTAGATGAACTGTTGTTGGATTATGAGCACGAATCGATATTCTCTTCATATATGTTAACATTAATCTCTCAAAATCAGATAATCCCACCATTAAATGATATTCCGGTATCATTGAGAGACACTGTATTTTCATTAGATGATTTTAAGGTAACCCCGGGACAACAACATATTTATTCCGAGTTTCCTGATCATAGTTTAACGATGGTAGAAGCAGCAATCAATAAGGTTCTGTTGGAAAATTGTTCAGCCCATATGGAAATACCGGAACCAATTTACCTAATCGAAAGAGATGGTCTTCTAACTAAGAAAAACTTAACCAATCTATCTGAAAGATTTTGGGTAATTGTTAAAGAAATAAATAGTTTTCAAGATACGGAAATATTAAATTTTTGGGATATAATCCACGAGTTTGATAAGTTTCTATTAGAATGTGGATCAACTATTGATGAATGTAATCCTAGTTTTGAGTTGCAAGACTTCTCTGTAGGTAGTCCAGAAATTACAGAATTCAAAGAGAATTTAATATCAACAGAACCATTTATTGCGTTCCATCAGAATCTAATTTTATTCGAGAAAGTCTCTAAATTAATAGAGATTAATCCGGATAATATTCTTAATGAGGTATTTAAATCTGGAGCGAGATTGAAGAGTGTTCAATTATTGAAGGCTGCATCGAATACAGGAATACCTACAGATATATATGGGAAAGCATTCCCCGCTAATATAAAGAATTCTCTTCTTGATGGATTAACACCAAAAGAGTATTTCATAACAGGGGATAGTGCTAGACTCGCTCTGGCCGTCAGACAAGAGGCTATTCCAAAAGGAGGAGAGCTCCAAAGAAAATTCTTCTTTGCTACCGGTATCTTAAAACTAGATAGAGAGGTCAATGATTGTCAACATGATATTCCAATAGAAGATCATAAAACCTACCCGATTGTAATTAAAAATAAGAATCATCTGAAACTTATGAATCATAGATTTTATAGATATATTCAAACTGATGGAAGTTGGGTGTCTGGTCAAATAACTATAGAAACAGAGACAGGGGATATCCCTACCGAATATTTGGATCTTATTGGGACAGAAGTTGAATTTTATAGTCCAGTTTCCTGTGTGAACTCAAATTACAAAATATGTAAAAAATGCTTCGGTGAGAAATTACCAACTTCTGTTAATCTTGGATCGTTGGTTGGAGCGGCTATTTCTGAAGGTATAATTCAATCTGTTCTTCGAACACACCATTTTGGTGGGTCATTTATCGCGACAGAAGATCATAAATTAATGGATATATTGCGCGGAGCATCTTTCCAAGCACCGGATACGGTTATACTACCAGATGATAACGTATTAGAAGATAACCTAAAATATATAGTTGAATATCTAGCTAAAATATATAAAGAAGATGAAATAAAAATTAGTACAAGTATTAGTAATAATCAATGCTATATCAAACTGGATGTTATTGAATTACCATTTAATGATGACGCGGTCAAGCAGCTTAATAACATTGTTGGACTTATTGATAAAAATAGGGACGCCGCTTCCATGATTGATCCAAAAGAATTATATCAAAATCTACAGATAATTATAGAACAGAACGGTATACTATCAACATATTTGGAATTAATTATAAGTTTATTATACTATGATGATGACGGTATACTGATGAGGTATTCTAATAAATTACCATCAACACAGATTGCCTTAAAAAACATCATAGAAACAATTGACCCAAAATTAAATATATTTTATAATTTTTCAAATAGAATTATATCCAAAATATACAACCACACAGCAAAAGAAGAGGTTGATCATATGTATCATGATTTGCTCGAAGTATACTATTGATTCAAAAAGGACAAAAATGAATTTAATTAATATTCCAATATCATCAGAAGATGATCAATATTGGAAACAGATCAAAGACTTCCGAAATTTGGATGTCAATAAGATAGAACCGATCCTTCAAAATATGTACAATAATATTAAAAAGATCGAACCCAATTTTGAATATAATATTAAATTGGAAAATCAATCCAGCCCCTATCATGGTGATGGGGCAACCTATTATAAGAAGCTAATAATTGAACAGAAGTATGATGAACAGGATAATACAATATCCACTTTAATCCCTAGATTGATGAATGATAACTTCTTTACAATGAATGGGAGCCATTATGTTCCTCTTCTTTTTTTAGAGAAAGCCCCAATCGATAGGATTTTGAATAAGGACGCCAAAAAGAATAAAATCTTTATTAACATTAATGCTGTCTTTAATTTTACATTTGATTTCCAGAAAAAAGTAGTTCAATTCCGATCAAAGATGGTTCCTATGGATATATTTTTTAGAGTGGTATTTGCCAACGATAAAGATTTTCTTGAGCAATTGAAGGAAATAGAATTGATTACTAAATTAACATATGTTAAGGATGAGAGAAGGCGAGTCATTAAATCATTTATGGATTTTTATAAGTGGGAACACTTTAATGATATCGATATTCTTGATTGGATGAATGAATACCTTATTTTAGATTATTACCGAGAAATATTTGTAGACTATTATGATTTAGATAATTTAAGCGATATTATTAAAAAAGTAGTTGATATGTATGTAATGGATGAGCCGATCGATATGGCAACCCTGTCAAATAGAAGAGTAGTAATGACCGAGTATTTAATCAGACCATTATTTGAAATATATACTAGATTATTATATGGAATTATAGATAAAAAAAGTCAGAACTTTTTACCAACTATCAATGAGTTTGCGGTACTGACTACTGGTTTTAATGGATTACTCCATAGAGGTCAGTTGTATGATATTTCAAATCCGTACCCATTACCTCTAATAAATAAAATATCCCAAGATATTATGATTATTAAAAGTTCACGATTACCAGCAAGTTGGAAAAGAAATGATCGAACTGGTTTCGGGGTAATCTGTCCTATTAGTGTTTCCCCTCAAAATATGGCAAGTAACCTTGTCCTGACAAATGGTGCCAGAATAAATAAGTACGGTAGATTAAAAATTGATGTTCCGGACGACATCTAATTCAAAAACATTGCAAAACGTTTAAAAGGATAAAAATGGCAAAGAAAAAACCAGACTATATTGACCCATATATAAAGAATGGGACATATATTGATTTTAATGGGTATTTAGTTCATGTAAAGAATGGTTTGTGGCACAGGGAAGACGGACCAGCTGTTATTGGTAAGCAAGGCAAATTTGAGATTAAAAAGTGGTATATAAATGGCTTCCTACATCGGGAGAATGGTCCAGCCCATATTCATAAGAGTAAAGAAGATAATTGTTCATTTTATTATTTAGAGGGTGTCTTCCAAACAGAAGAACAGTATAATAAGGTGTTACCCCTTTATTTAGAATATAAAAAAACTATTCCTGAAACTGGAAACTATATCTCATATTTTGGGAATGAGATATGGGTTAAAGATGGATTATGGCACCGAGAAGATGGACCGGCTATTATATACCCAGATGGTAAAAAAGAGTGGCGCCAAAATGGAGAATACCATAGATTAGACGGACCTGCTATTATATATAAGGATGGCACCCAAGAATGGTTACAGAAGGGTAAACTTCATAGATTGGATGGACCTGCTATTGAAGCAGGGTATAATGAATGGTGGTTTGAGGGGAAACTTCATAGGGAAGATGGACCCGCTATTATTCTAGAAAATGGGATTAGTTTTTGGTATAAAAATGGGATTGAGACAACCAAACCAGATCAACGAAAATAGACTGTTATGAATAATTATAAGAAAAAACGGTTAAAAGGATAAAAAAATGGAAGTACAACAAGAAGGGCAATTGACAAAAGTTAGTTTAATTCATCCACCTACAAGCGAGACAACCCCATTTTTAAAACAGGCATCCGATGAAAATTGGCTAATAGAAGAAGTCATCAATGAGTGGAATTCATCTCCTGAGTACAAGGATATTGGGATAATTTTAATGGATATTACCTTATATAAAAACCAGTTCAATATTGGTGATTATTCTGAATATATATACAAGTACCAGAACGAGGATATAGAATACCATTTGGTATATGTTTATCAGGATAAAATTATTGAGGTCAAAGATCTAAAAAATGTTGTTGAATTGTCAGGTATTGGTAAAATCCTAACCGAATTTGATACTTCATTTGAAGATTTGAATACCAAGTTTTTAAAAGATTCAGATGGAGATTTTTTTAATATTGATTCAAGTCAGATAATTATTAATGATATCCATTTAAAATTAATTAATAAAGATACACCTGGAGATATTTTAACAGATATTGATATCAGGCGTCAAAAAATGATGAATATTCAAAAACAGAATCGGCTCAGGTCCGGTGGAATATTATAACCATGAAAAACGGGAGATATATTGATGGTCTTGGTCGGGAAGTTTGGTACCAGAATGGGGAACTCCATCGAGATGATGGGCCTGCGGTAATTTTAAAACATGGGACTCGCTTCTGGTACAAGAATGGATTTAAACATAGATTAGATGGACCAGCAGAAATACTTTCAAATGGAGCCAAAACATGGTATCAGAATGGAGAGAAGCATAGAGAAAATGGACCAGCGGTTATTCATAAAAATGGTTCCCAATTTTGGTTCAAGAATGGACTCCATCATCGAGAAGATGGCCCAGCAAGTATATGGGCCGATGGATCAAAGGTGTATTGGTTAAATGGGAAAAGTTATTCCTCGGTAGGTAATGATGTCCTCTGGAGATTAACCGTTCAAAAAATAAAAAGAGAAAATAAAGGGTAATTGATGTGTCAAGACAAGGATGAATGGGCGTCGTGCGCCCATCGAATCATAATTGAAAGAATGCTCGTAGAGAATCTCAATTTTGATAAAACTGGACCAAATAAATTTGAGTTGTATTCTGATCAAATTGAAATAATAATTGAAAATAATAATGAATTTATAGTTCATTTTAATGGGGACTATATTCTACCGGAGGAAAAAGTCCAATATATGGATATGGAAGATTTAAAAATACTTATTGGTGAGCTATTAAGAGAGAAATAAAGGACAAAAAGGAAGTAAATGCCAG
>Ga0256826_1001259_pt1 | contig 15783 bp, 14 predicted proteins | sample CV79metaG_FD_185975 | JGI IMG/M metagenome (GOLD analysis project Ga0256826, IMG submission 185975) | Hydrothermal vent microbial communities from East Pacific Rise, Pacific Ocean - CV79 | ecosystem: Environmental > Aquatic > Marine > Hydrothermal vents | place: Pacific Ocean: East Pacific Rise...
TTACAAAGCCAATACCACAAGCTTCATAAGCAAAAAATACATTGGCTTGATACTCTGTACTTTCATCTGAACTAAGATACGGAGAATCTGGATATAACTCACGAAGTACTTTTAAAATACCCTTAGCTTCAAATACAGCGGTATAAGCAGGATTTAAAATAATTGCTTTTTGATTGTTCATAATATTTGTAAGAGTAGTTAGCAGTTCAGGTTCATTATAAGACATCTCTTCCCATTTATAGTGCTTATACCAGTACTCATATTCATTCTCTTCATTGTCACTTATACCATCTTCACTAAGGTTAGTATTTTGCAGATATTCAAACCCAGTATTAAAACCAGCATCATCAGCCATTTGACGTAAAAACTGTACTGCTCTTTCATCCTCTTCGTTATCAGCTAAAGAAGAAAATAAAATACTCCAGTCATCATAACGATCTTGAAACTCAGAAGTATCATCAAAGAGAGTAATTAGGCGTTTAAAGTTTTCACTGATTTTTGCATATACTTCATTAAACTGTTTCTCTTCATCAATACCATTTGCTTTAAGTATTTCATACTGAGCTAGTGCAGTTTCATAGAGGTAGGAAGGTGAGTCAGCATTAAATCCTAAAAGTTTCATATCTTCACTAAAACTAAATGAACCATAGATATGCCAGTGAACATCATTGTCCCAAGATTTTTTAATAACTTCGATAAGATTAAAAGGGATTCCAACATCAAAAAAAAGATCATTTTCTACGATGTGATCTACTGCTTCTACATACATATCGTAAAGTTCATTTGCTGCTTCGTAGTAAGCTTCTGCTTTTGATTCCTCTAACTGATAGAGTCCGTTTATTATCTTAGCCACCGAAAAACCCACCACTTTTTGAGCTTGAAGATTTTGACTTTCCACCAAAAAAGCTTTTTTTGCTTGAACCACTTCTTGAAGCTTTCCCTGCTGCTGAACGGCTATAAGCACTACGGTTAGATGTAGCACTGTTTTTTGAGAAGTTTTTATTATTCATAAGAGCATTTCCTATCATATTTCCCATTAGACTTCCTGCTGCTACTGCTAAAATAGTTCCAGCAAGTCCCATTCCTGCACTTCCACCATTCTCTTGAACAGTTTCACTTGTCCCATTTTGAACTTTTTTGTACTCTTGCTCTGCTAAAACTTTCATCTCAGCTTCATTCATAAAACGCTCAGTGACCATGCCGTTAGCATCAGTTTCGCGGATAATAGCTCGAGAAGGACCATTGATAGGCTCTTCATCAACCACGATGTATTTTCCATTAGCTTGTTGTTCTATTGTTAAAAACCTATTTTGTTTCTCTTCTTGTGGTGCTTCACAACCTGTTAAAACACTCATCATTAAAACACCACTACTACCTAATAGTATACTACTCGCTGGACTAGATATTTTCATTAATTCTCACTTATAATTTTGTTTTTTTCTAACTCTAATGTTTTCTCTAGTCGGTAGTCATAAAAAGATATATGAGTTCTACCATCATAAAGTACATCCCCTCTATACGAGTATTTTTGCATAGTTATCATAACATCTTTCTTCATCAGTATCGCCTGTGCTACACTATTTCCAATAGGTGAAATAAGTGTAGACAAAGAGAGTATAGCAAGTATTCCAATAGTAACTAGTGCTATTTTTGTACTCTGATAAAGAGAAATATATCCAAGGATAACAGAGAATAGAAGAAATAAAATAAGACTCTGATTATCGGCAAATAAAATATTATAATAGAGGTCTATTTCATGAACTCTTATATAGTTTTGAAAGATGCCTAAAAAAAGAAAAAAGTCTAATAAAAAGGTAATAAACATACCACTTAAAAATGCTTGAACTAGTTTACTCATCTTAGCCTCTTTGTCTTTTTATTGTTTATCTTATATAGAGATGATGAATTCACTTCATGAAGTGAACTTTTATCTTCTATAATTATATCAGTTTTTTCTTCACAAAAATTTCTATTAAAGTTTTTAGTAGTTTCATTTGCTGAAGTAGAGTAGTTCCATCTGCTTTGTCTTAAGACTGAGGAGTTTAATCTATCTTTTGCCACTCTAAACGCCAGTTCATTTACTATAAATGTAGTTTTTTTTGAACGTCGTACTCTACTTTTTTGAGTGTTTGGAATGCGTTTGTTATCTTGTTTCAGTGTTGTGAAGTCTTTATATACTTTGATGAAAGGTTTGGAAGTGGGTCTCTCTTTTATATCACTAAGTCTTGTCTGGTTTTGAGATATAAAACCGACAGTAGTGTCGGTTTGAGTCAGGACTACCTTAGTACTTATACTAAGAAGTCTTGGATTGCTGTTGATTTTGACCATGAGCCATCACCCATCTCATCAAGAGCTAGGATAAGTGCACGAGCAGCACTAAGTGTAGTAAAATAAGGGATAGAACGACGAAGTACCTCTTGGCGAATAACTGTAGCATCTTTTTTAGATGTATTGTTATCAGAAGTGTTAATAGCCATAGCTATCTCATCATTTTTCATGCTATCTTCAATATTTGGACGACCTTCAGATATTTTAAGAACTCTTTGGCACTCTATACCTGCATTTGCAAGTATCTCTTGAGTACCTTTAGTAGCTACTAGTTTGAAACCATGCTTAGCTAAACCAGCACCAATCTCTGCCGCATGCTCTTTGTCTGTATCTACAAATGATAAGAAACAAGTCCCACCTGTTGGAATTTTATTTCCAGCTGAAAGTTGTGCTTTTGCAAATGAAATACCAAAGTTCTTACTGATTCCCATAACTTCACCAGTAGACTTCATTTCAGGGCTTAGAACTAAATCAGCACCAACAAGTTTGTGGAAAGGAAAAACAGCTTCTTTAACAGATACATGACCTTTAAGTTTTGGGCGACGCAGACCATTTACTTCTTCAACGATATCATATTTATCATAGTACTCTAAAGAACTTACAAGAGTTTCACCCATCATTACACGAGTTGCAACTTTTGCTAGTGGCATACCAGTGGCTTTAGATACAAAAGGAACTGTACGTGATGCTCTTGGATTAACCTCAATGAGGTAAATTTCATCTCTATAGATAGCATACTGAACATTCATAAGACCAACAACACCAAGACCAAGTGCAATAGTTTTAGTTTGCAGTTCAACTTTTTCTATCATCTCTTGAGATAGATTCATTGGAGGAAGTGAACAAGCACTATCCCCAGAGTGAATCCCAGCCTCTTCGATATGCTGCATAACAGAACCGATGTAAACTTCTTTACCATCACTGATACAGTCAACATCAAGCTCAATAGCTTGGTCAAGAAACTTGTCAATAAGAACGGGTGCTTCGTTTGAAACACTAATTGCAAGTGTCATATACTGAGCTAACTCTTCTTGAGAATAAACGATTTTCATTCCACGTCCACCAAGAACAAAAGAAGGACGAACTAGTACTGGAAACCCAAGTTTTTCAGCTATTGGTGCTGCATCTTCTTTTTTACGAGCTAAACCATTTTCAGGTTGTTTTAGACCATGTTTGATAACGAAGTTTGAGAACTGCTCTCTATCTTCTGCAAGATCAATTACTGCTGAAGTTGTTCCTGAAATTTTAGCACCTATTTTAGTAAGCGCATCTGCTAGTTTAAGTGGTGTTTGACCACCAAAGTGAACGATAATCCCATCTGGTTCTTCATTCTCAATAACTTCACGAACATGCTCAAAGTCAATTGGTTCGAAGTAAAGAACATCAGAAGTATCATAATCTGTAGAAACTGTTTCAGGATTACAGTTGTACATAATACACTCAATATCCATCTCTTTAAGAGCAAAAGCAGCATGAACACAACAGTAGTCAAACTCAATACCTTGACCAATACGGTTAGGTCCACCACCTAAAATAAGAACTTTTCTTTTATCTTTGTTGACACGGTTTTTTACATTTGGAAGTTTAGTAATGTTAGTAGTTGAGTAAAGGTATGGTGTGAGAGCTGCAAACTCAGCTGAACAAGTATCAACTTCGTTGAACTCTAGAGATACACCTAGTTTTTTTCTTGCATCGTATACTTCATTTTCACTTACATCATGCTCAGAGTTTTTCTTAATAAGCTGGCTTATTCTTTTGTCTGAAAAACCATCTACTTTGATAGTTCTCATAAAATCTTCGTCAAAAAGAATTTTATCTGTAATAGTAGCTTCTGCCTCTATTAGTTCATGCAGTTGATAAAGGAACCAGTGATCTATCTTACAAGTATCAAACATTTCATCAATTGTCATTCCACGACGGAAACCTTCTGCTACATAAAGCATACGGTCTGCATTTGGACGACGAATCTCATGTTTTACTTCTTCCATATCAGCATCTATTTCATCAAAACCACAAAGCCCAGTCTCTAAAGAACATAATGCTTTTTGCATAGACTCTTTAAATGTACGCCCGATTGCCATGACTTCACCAACTGACTTCATAGAAGTACTAAGGGTACTTACAGCTTCGGGGAATTTTTCAAATGTAAAACGAGGAATCTTTGTAACAACATAATCAATAACAGGCTCGAAAGATGCGGGAGTTCCAGTGATGTCATTTGTTATCTCATCAAGAGTATAACCGACAGCAAGTAGTGTAGCAACTTTAGCAATAGGATAACCAGTGGCTTTTGATGCTAGTGCTGATGAACGACTTACACGAGGATTCATTTCGATAACTATCATACGACCAGTAGTTGGACAGATTGAAAACTGAACATTAGATCCACCAGTGTCAACACCTATCTCACGAAGGATGTCAAAAGACGCATTACGCATTCTTTGGTACTCTTTATCTGTAAGTGTAAGAGCAGGAGCTACAGTGATACTATCACCAGTGTGAACACCCATAGGGTCAAAGTTTTCAATAGCACAAACGATGATACAGTTATCTGCTTTATCACGGATGACTTCCATCTCATACTCTTTCCAACCGAGCATTGATTCCATAATTTCGATTTCATTTACTGGAGAAGCTGAGATACCTTCTGCTGCAAGTTTTTTGAACTCTTCCATGTTGTATGCTACACCAGATCCACCACCAGCAAGGGTAAATGAAGCTCTAGAAATTACAGGAAAACCTATCTCTTTAACTGCCTCAATAGCTTCATCAACACTATAAGCATTTCTACTTTTTGGTAAATCCATGCCTATTTTTATCATCGCTTCATTAAATGCTGAACGGTCTTCACCTTTATGGATAGCTTCGGGAGTAGCACCTAAAAATTCGATTCCCTCAAGCATGCCTTTTTCATACATAGATGTTGCAACATTAAGTGCAGTTTGTCCACCCATAGTAGGAAGAACAGCATCTACATTTTCTTCTTTAATGATACGTGCTATTACATCTTCTTTGATTGGTTCGATGTAAGTTCTATCAGCAAATTCGGGGTCAGTCATAATTGTTGCTGGATTAGAGTTTATGAGAACTACACGGTAGCCTTCCTCTTTTAGAGTTTTAACAGCTTGAGTTCCAGAGTAGTCAAATTCACAAGCCTGACCGATTACAATCGGACCAGAACCTATAAGTAAAATAGTTTTTATGTCGGTGCGTTTTGGCATTTTAACCCTTCTAAATTGTTTATATAAAATTTAGAGATTATAGCCAAATGGCACTTAAAATTTGATGAGTTTTAGTACTCGAAGGTATAAATAAGTGAAAGAAGACCTGAATAAATTAGATCAGTCTCTATAATAGGGGAGTCTTTAGCAGTTTTTGGAAGTTTATCAACTCTTAGGTTTATCAGTGTTGATAAATTCTCTGTTATGGGGTATTTAATATATGTTTGTGCACCAATTTGAAATCCTGCACTTGGATGATATTCTCCAAACGAACTATTATTTGCTTCTTCTTCTGAAACACCATAGTAGTAGTTCATAAAATCATCTGATTGATAAACTAATATTAGACTTGGGTAGAACCCAAAATTCCCTAGTTGCAAGTCATACCCAAGTTCAGTTTTAAAAATCCAGTCATTATATCTATCTAAAATATCAGTTAAAAGCATACTCTCAATATAGGCATCTTTAAATGTGGCACTAAACGCTACTCCACCTTCAAAAGTTGATTTTTTTTCATTAATATTACTGAGTTCATTAGATTTTGATGGGTCAAAACTTTGTACTCTTGGTTGAATACTTAGAGATAAACCCCATGAAAATTCATCACCTTTATTTCCTAGAAAATAGATACCAGCACGGCTCCATCTAATATATACAAGTCCATTGTCATAAAATATTACAGGGGAGGGTAGTATGATATTTTCAGTATCTTTATAGGGTTGAATCTGAATGTATGGACCAAGACCAATAGTTAGTTTTTGCTTGTTTTCTTGACTTAAAACTAGTGTAGAAAAAAGTAATATTATTAGTAAGTATTTCATCGGAGCCTTTTAATCATATGAAAATAATTTAGATTGTTTACTTTATAATATGGATCTATAACGGCATGTTGATAACCCTGTGAAGAGTTTACTGAAATAACACGACCAACTTTTAAGCCCTTGATAAAAATATTGTCTAGTCCAGAAGTTATTACTTCATCACCAACTTTTATTTTATACCATGCTGGAATAAAGTTTACAATTAAATGTTCATCATTATTTCCATTAGCAATTCCCGGTGCATCATCGCCACCTACATAAACACTATATGTACTTTTAATATCTTTGTTAATGAGAGCAAGTGCCTTGTTATTTTTATTTATAACGATACCAGCAACTAATTCATTATATGTTAATCCATAAATTTTTGAACCATTATAATCAGGAATATCCATCCATATTCTATTAAAGTTACCAAACTTTTCATAAGAAATTGCACGAACTAGTTTGACTTTTGGGTCTGCTTTAAAGGGTGAGTTTTCTATTTGGTATAAATCATGTATTTCGGTTGCTAACTCTTGCATAACTAGATGATTATTTTCATATTTTTGGAGCTTTTCTTTTAATTCTTCTATCTCTTTAGCTTGAAAAAAATACTTATCAATTGAGTCTTCTATAACTTGAGTCATATTATGGTAAGAAATTTTTATAGAGTTAAGAGAGCTTATGATAGGAGATTGTACAGGGGTACTGTAGTAAAATGCACCCACTAAAAGTGCAATAATTACTAAAAAGTAGGAGAATAACTCTTTATTCATTCTCAAATAGTTCTTGTAGTAAATCGATCTCTTCAAGTGCACGACCTGTTCCACGAGCAACAGCTAAAAGGGGCTCGTCTGCAACAAATACAGGGATTTTAACAATGTTAGATAGGTACTGATCAAGTTGACGAATTAAAGCTCCACCACCTGTAAGGATAATACCGTGGTTTACAATATCTCCGGCTAAATCTGGAGGCATCTGTTCTAGAACATCACGAAGTGCTTCAGCTATCTCTTTAAGAGGCTCTTTCATCGCATCTCTAGCATCTTCACTTGTAAGTTCTACTGAAGATAAAAGTCCTTCAACTTGATCACGACCATTTACTACCATTACAAGTTCTTCATCAAGTGCAACAGCTGTTCCTATATTGATTTTAATATCTTCAGCTACACGTTCACCGATAAGTAAATTGTATTTTTTTCTTACATAGTTAATGATACCTTGGTCTATCTTATCACCAGCAGTACGAATAGACTTAGAGAGTACAAGACCACCTAAAGAAACAACACCGATTTCAGTAGTACCACCACCGATGTCAACAACTAAGTTTCCTTGAGGTTCACGAATATCTACACCAGCACCAATAGCAGCAGCCATAGGTTCTTCAATAAGAAAAACTTCACGAGCACCAGCACTTAGAGCAGACTCACGAACAGCTTTTCTTTCAACTTGAGTAAGACCATAAGGTACACAAATAATAATACGAGGACTTATTAAAGAACTACGACCATGAGCTTTTTCGATGAACTTACGAATCATCTTCTCAGTCATATCAAAGTCAGCAATAACACCATCACGCATTGGACGAATAGCTTTAATATTTCCTGGAGTTTTACCAACCATAGCCTTAGCTTCATGTCCAACTGCAAGTACTCTTGTCTGTCCATACTTTTCTGTTTTAACAGCTACAACTGATGGCTCATTGATAATGATTCCACGACCTTTTGCAATTACAATTGTATTTGCAGTACCTAAATCTATTGAAAGGTCGTTTGAAAAAAGTCCTACTATTTTGTTAAATATCATCTATTTGCCTTATGCTGTTTTTTGTATTGTTTTTTTGATGTAGACAGGTTCTGCTCCATCATCTATCACTTCTTTAGTAATTAGTACTTCATATCCTGGGTACTCTGGAAGTTCATACATAATATCTATCATATTTTCTTCTAGTATTGCACGAAGCCCACGAGCACCAGTTTTTCTTTTAATAGATTTTTTAGCAATTGCTAAAAGTGCATCTTCTTCAAAGTTTAACTCCACTTCATCTATTGAGAAAAGTTTTTGGTACTGTTTAATTAGGGAGTTTTTTGGTTCAGTTAAAATACGAACCATATCTTCTTCAGTGATCTCACTAAGTGAAGCAATAATTGGTAAACGCCCAACAAGTTCTGGAATGAGACCAAAATGAACTAAGTCATCAGGTTCAACCATGTCGAAAGTTGGTCTTTTTTCATCTTTTGTTTTTTTGTCATGTCCAAAACCAAGTATATTTTCACCCTGTTTACGTTTAAGTATCTCTTCGAGACCATCAAATGCTCCACCACAAATAAAGAGTATATTTGTAGTATCTATAGAAGTAAACTCTTGGTTTGGATGTTTACGTCCACCTTTTGGTGGGATATTTACAGAAGAACCTTCAATGATTTTAAGAAGAGCTTGTTGAACACCTTCACCACTAACATCACGAGTAATAGAACGGTTTTCACTCATGCGAGCTACTTTATCAACTTCATCAAGAAAAATAATTCCTTTTTGTGCACGTTCAACATCCCCATCAGCAGCTTGAATAAGCTTTGTTAGAATGTTCTCAACATCTTCACCAACATAACCAGCTTCTGTGAGACTTGTAGCATCAGCAATTGCGATAGGTACATTTAAAACTCTCGCAATAGTCTGAGCCATAAGTGTTTTACCAGAACCAGTTGGTCCAATTAAAAGGATATTTGATTTTGCAATCTCAGTCTCTTGGTCTTCTACTTCATGAGTCTTAAAAATACGTTTATAGTGATTATAAACAGCAACACTTAGAAGTTTTCTAGCTCTCTCTTGACCTATAATATACTCACCTAAAAAGCTATCTAACTCTTTTGGTGTCATAAGATTGTTTACAGCATCAAGAAGTTCTTCATTCTCTTGTGCAGTTGCTGTACTCTCATCACCAAACATGATTTTATATGCAGATGTTACACAGTTTTTACAGATGTAAACACCATTACCAGCTATTAGGGGATTTTCTTCGCTCTCACTTGCATCACAAAAGCTACAGTGTCTATTTATCATTCGTTTTTCTCTCAAATGGAATTCCGCGTTTTGTTTTTAAAACAAAATCGCATAAATCATTAACATAATGATTTGTTGTCGCTTCTAAAAGTCTACTTGCAGTATCTTTTAGTGGTTGACCTGACTCAAAAAGCTCTCTGTATGCAGACTTAAGTGCATTGATATCTTCGCGTTCTAGTTTACGTCGCAGCCCTGTAAGGTTGAGACCTCTTAGTACTGCACGATTTCCCTCTGCCATACAAAACGGAGGTACATCTTGTGCTAAAGCACTTGCTCCACCAACCATTGCATAGTCACCAATGTGAATAAACTGATGGATAGGTGTCATTCCACCGATAACTACATAGTCACCAAGCTCAACATGGCCAGCTAAAGTTGCTGCATTTGCTAAGATACAGTGGTTTCCTATGATTACATCGTGACCTAGGTGAACATAACCCATAAAAAGATTATGGTTTCCAACGATAGTTTTACCACCGCCACCTTTAGTTCCAGGATTAAAAAGTGTAAACTCTCTGATAGTATTGTTATCACCTATAATAAGCTCAACATCTTCACCATTAAACTTTAAATCCTGAGGAATAGAACCTATAACAGCATGAGAAAATATTTTATTATTTTTCCCAATAGTTGTTTTTCCATAGATACAAGTACTAGCATCTATAGTCGTTCCTTCACCAATAATTGCTTGGCTTGAGATAAAGCAAAAAGGTCCTATCTCAACATTTTCACCTATAACTGCACCATCTTCGATAACAGCAAATTTAGATATTTTTGACATATTTATAAAACCTATTTATCAACTATCATAGCTTTGAGTTCAGCTTGAGAAACAAGTTTATCATCCACATAAGCCTTTCCATCAAGCATCCAGATAGCACCTTTTTGTTTGATAACCGTAATACGGTATTCTAATCTATCACCAGGACGTACAGGTGCACGAAATTTTGCTTTATCGATACTCATGAAGTAAACTACTTTTTGAGCAGCTTCTTCTTTTGTCATATCCATACTTTCAAATGCTAAAATCCCACCAGCCTGAGCCATACCTTCTAAAATCATAACACCTGGGTAGATAGGATGATCTGGAAAGTGACCTTGAAAAACAGGTTCAGAGATAGATACATTTTTAAAAGAGCTGATTGACTCACCTTTTTCAAGTGCAGTAACACGGTCTACTAGTAAAAAAGGGTATCTGTGTGGTAAAATTTGTTGAATTTCCATAACATCCATAATCATAATAAAAAGCCTTTAGAGTAATATTTTGGACATTTTATCTAAAAAAAGATTATAAAATGATTAGTTTTTCTTTGGTGTCTTCGTAAGTTTTAGAATCAAGGCTAATAGTGAGTTTACCTTCTGGTATCTCACTCATCACAATTATAGGGCTTAAGTCGTAGGGAGTGGCATTTAAAGAACTTCTAAACGCCAGTTCTTTTTCTTGAGATAAAGGATTAAATATAAGTTCTTTAATATCTTTATATTGAGTATGATTTTGAGTGTTGTAATAATCTAAAGTTATAAACTTAATCTCTTCACGGTTAAAATAGGAGATGTTCTCTAAAGTATATTCTACTCTTCCTTGTGCTCGTCCTCTTGGCAGCGTTGAGTAACTCAAAGCATAAGCATCTAAAATATTTGCTTTTCCTTTGATAACTTTAAAGTTAAACTCTCTATAGTTAAGAAATTTTTGTTTTATTATTTTATACTCTTTACCCTCGTCTTCAAGCTTATTTCTATAAGTATACATCTCTATTCTCTCTTCAATGGAAGCTGGTAAAATACTATTAGAGATAGGTGAGAACATCTCATCCATAAGTTTATCTTGTTGCTCGCGTTGCATAGTAAGTCCAAAGATACAACCACAGTAGTCTTGACGGTAGAGTTGTTCTTCCTTTGTCACACGAGATTGGTCTTGACTTCCACCACCACTACGGTAATCAACGGCTATAAACTCAACACCATTTTTTTCATAAAAAGCATCACCAACACGTTTGAGTTGTTCTTGAGATTTTAGAGGGCTTACAAGTAGGGTAGTTGTGATTTTTTTTTCACCAAGTTCTAAAGCTTTCTCTGCACTAACTGAGAAACGTTTATCAAAACAGACTTCACAGCGAGCACCTTTTTCAGGTTCATTTTCTAGTCCACGAACAGCTTGAAGCCAGTTTTCATAATCGTATTGGCCTTCTAGTAGGTCAATGCCAAGTTTTTTACATGAACGCTCAACATCTAGTAGTCGCAGTTGGTACTCTGAATAGGGATGGATATTTGGATCATAGAAAAAACCAGTAAGTTTTTCTTCTGGATAATCTTCTTGGAGTTTTTCTAAAAAAAAGTGTGAGTCAACACTACAACATATATGAACTAAGATGATAAACTCCTTTAATTTTGAAATTATAATATGAATTACTTAAGATATTAAATGCTGAAATAACTAATGATAGAAACAAGCAGTAAAATGATTATTTTAAAGTCAATAATTTTCTTTGCCATACTTCTTCCTATAATAAAGAAAAATCTATAAAAATTGCTAAAGAGTTTGTAGATGGTGTATCTTGTAAATGAGTAAGAGGAGGAAAAAATCGTTTTACATAGTGATAAAACTAGTTAGGTCTTCCATGCTAAGCATGGAAGAGAGTATTACTTTGACTCTACTACAGAGATAGAATTGATAGCATCTTGACCTTGAATCTGAGCAAGAACTTCAAAAGAAGCTGAGTCATCAGGCTCAATAGCACCAAAAACTGTATGAACACCATCTAGGTGAGGAGTGTCAACAAAAGTGATGAAAAACTGGCTTCCACCAGTATTTGGTCCAGCATGAGCCATTGATAATGTACCAGGAACATGAAGAGAAGTGTTAGTTGATGTTTCACAAGCTATAGCCCAGTCAGGACCGCCAGTACCAGTTCCAGTAGGACAACCACCTTGAGCCATAAATCCAGGGATTACACGGTGAAAAGTAAGATTGTCATAAAAACCAGTTTCACATAAATGTGCAAAGTTTGCAACTGTGTTAGGTGCCTCATCTGGAAAAAGTTTTAACCAGATGTCACCCTTAGCTGTATCTACTTTCGCATACTGTTGTTTTAGTGATTCTTCAGCACTAATTTTATAATCTTTAAGTTGTGTTCTTCCAAACATATATTACCTCTTTGTATTAAATATTTTTGAAATTATAGTATAAGTTTAATTATCTTTATATTTAACTATTTTTTTTGTGTTACTATTTTAAATTCCAATCTAAAAAAGAGGCTTATAAAATGCACAGTTTACTTCATAAAATTAAATTTATATTTGTACTTATCTATATACTTGTTTCTCTAATTTTATATATTATTTTAAACCATTTTAATAAGCTAGAAGTTGAACACCTTATAAAAGAAAATTTAACAATGGCAAAATCTATAAACCAGTATATTACAGAGGTTCAAAAGCCCATTATTTATGATTTAATAGAAGAAGGTTCTTTAGACAAAGACTATTTCAATCCAGAGATAATGTCATCTACTTATATAGTCTCACAAATTCAAGACAATTTTAACTCGAATAAGGGTGGATATCATACAGACTCAAACTTAGAGTATAAGTTTGCAAGTAAAAACCCTACAAATATTGTCAACCAAGCAGACAAGTATGAACTATCAGTTCTAAAGAAATTTGAAGATGAAAATTTGACAGATTATGATGAAATAATAGAACGAGATGGTAAGAAGACGATGTTTTATGCACTAGCTGTACAGAGAAATAATGATACATGTTTAAAATGCCATGGTGATCCAGAAGATGCACCAACATCTATGGTCGCAATGTATGGGGACAATGGTTTTCATGAAAAACTTGGAGATTTACATGCTATCAATGTTGTATATGCTCCGATGAGTAATGTTATCTCAATATGGGAGATCTATACAATATTAAATCTCTTTTCTCTTCTTGTATTTGTTCTTATATATTTTACTTTAAGATACTTTTTTATAGAGCTAAATAACAAAGATAAACTTCTTAGTAAGCAGTCACGTTTTGCAGCACTTGGTGAGATGATAAGTATGATTGCTCATCAGTGGAGACAACCTCTGACTGGAATGAGTATGAGTATTAATAATCTTTTACTTGATTATGAACTTGGTGATAGTGATGAGAAACGTTCAAAAGAGACTCTTGAAATTGTTGATAAGCAGATAGCATATCTCTCCACAACTATTGATGATTTTAAAAACTTTTTTAAACCAGATATAAAATCTGTAAGAGTAGATTTAAAACAACTTGTTACTGACTCTTGCATGATTATAGATAGCTCTTTAAAAAATGCTGGAGTTATCGTGAAAAACGAGATAAAAGAAAATCTCGTATTTACTACTAAAAAGAATGATATAACTCAGATCATACTTAACTTAGTTAAAAACTCTATGGATGCTTATAAAGAGAATGAGATTAAAGAGAGAGAGATTATTATTTCAGCAGAAGATAGACCCAAAAGTATTTCTATTATAATAAAAGATTCTGCAGGAGGAGTTCCAAAAGATATAATTGACAAAATATTTGACCCTTATTTTAGTACAAAAGATAAGAAAAATGGTACAGGACTTGGCTTGTATATGTCTAAAATGATTGTAGAAGATCACCTAGCTGGAAAGTTAAGTGTTGAGACAGAAGATTTAAGTACAATTTTTACAATAAAACTAGCAAAGGGTATTAAGTAATGGATATAAATATAGTAAAATTAAAAAAATATGCGTCCTTATGTTCTGTATTATATGTAGAAGATGATGAGTTGATTCGTAGTGCAACGGCAAGCTTTTTAGGTCGATTTTTCCCTGATGTAGTGTTAGCAGAAGATGGACAACAAGGCTTGGAAATATATAAGACAAGAGCATTTGATGTTGTTATAACTGATATAAACATGCCAAATATGAATGGTATAGAAATGATAGAGGCAATAAAGCAAATAAAGTATGGACAAGCTATCATTGTAACATCAGCATATAATGACAGTGAAAACTTAATGAAACTTATAGAACTCGATGTTGACAAATTTGTTTTAAAACCTTTTAACAATAAACAGTTTTTATATGTTCTTTACAAGATTGCAGAAGATTTAACATATTTAAAAGAGAAAAAAACTTTGCAAGTTGAAGTAGATAAAGCTTTAACCATGGCACAACATATTGTGAATGAAGTAAATGTAGGAATTGTACTCATTAAAAATAATGTGGTGACAATGGCTAATAATGCCTTTTTAAAGATAGGTGGTTTTGATACTTTTGAAACTCTACAGCTAGAGATGCCGGAGATAGGTGTACTTTTCGAAGAAGCATCACACTGTGTTTCAGCTGCTACAAATGAAGAACTTATCAAAGAACTCCAAAGTGTGAAAAAAGAGGAGTCAATAGTAAGAATTATTCTTAATACTAAGACTATTGAATATCAAGTTACACTGACATATATTGAAGATGATGATAGCTATATTTTGACTTTTACAGATGTTACAGCACTTCATAATGCACTTCATACAGATCCACATACAAAACTTCCAACAAGATATTTTATACTCGAAAAGATAGAACTTCTCAAGCAAAAAAGTAGTAAATTATCAGTAATTACTCTTAATATTAAGCACTTTAGAAATGTAGAAAAAATTTATGGAAAACATGCTTCTCTTGAAATTGAAGTAGAGTTTGCACATATTATAAAGAGTATCAAAGAGAGAAGATGTCCTGCATCTTTTGTAGGTTACTTTAGTAAAAATAGTTTTGTAATTATTCCTTTGGTTATGGATGATGCAAAAGAGTTTGAAGATGAACTCAAAAGTATAAAAGTGATGACAGATACAATTGAAAAACATAACAGAAATAATTCTGAACCCTTAGAACTATTTAGTAATGTACAAAATATAACAATTGATACAACTAAAGAGATGAATCAGATAGAGATAGATTTAATAAATACTTTTGATTTTATGTAACTATAAATTATCAACAATACTTCTGTAATTATTATGTCTTAGGTATATTTATGGGCTTATCTACTCTATTTATACGAAGTCAAATACGAATAAGGGCAGAGGGTGATATTGAACATTAAACATAAATTCTTAAACAAACTTTAAAAAAATATAAGAGTATATCTTCAAGGAGATAATAATTTTCCTGAGATATAATTTTCCATAATCAATTTTAAATATAAAATATAAGGACATAAGAATGTCAGAAAAACAAATTTTTCAACCAAACCCAGAGTTCGCTAAAAATGCCAATATAGGCAGTATGGATGAGTATCATGCTTTAATGAAAAAGGCTACTGATGACTATGAAGGTTTTTGGGGCGATGCTGCTAAAGAGAAAATAGACTGGATTGAACCATTTACAAAT
>Ga0256826_1001260_pt1 | contig 15776 bp, 13 predicted proteins | sample CV79metaG_FD_185975 | JGI IMG/M metagenome (GOLD analysis project Ga0256826, IMG submission 185975) | Hydrothermal vent microbial communities from East Pacific Rise, Pacific Ocean - CV79 | ecosystem: Environmental > Aquatic > Marine > Hydrothermal vents | place: Pacific Ocean: East Pacific Rise...
TTCATTTGTAACAGTTAAATTTCTTGCTATTAAAAGTTTATATTGGTCTTGATAAGATAAATGAGGTTTTAAATAAGAGGGTTTCAAAACAAAACCTCCTCGATTTGCACATTGCAAAGAGGTGGAAGAGGTATGTTGGTTGTATTATAGCAAAACAGACTTTTTTGACACTTAAAAATCACTAAAGAGTCTCCAAATTAAGGTTAGAGTGTAGATTTAGTTTCACACTATCACCGAGGGCTTTTTCGTAGCAGATGAGTTTTGCTTCTTTTGGGAGAGTTTGGACTATGTCGCTCTGTATCTCTTTGTCAAAGCAGAAGTAAAATTCACGATCTTCTTCATAGAGTTTTGTAAAATTGTAAACGCCACTTGTGAACTCTTCTGTTTTTGCACTTAAGCTAAAACCATTTTTTAGCCCTACTTCATAGACTAAGTCTAACTCTTTGGCGTTTGGCGTTAAGATGTTTTCTATAAAGACACTCATTTTTAGAAGTTTTTCTATTGTCTCTAGGGTGTCGTCTGGTCTTTTTTTGAGTTCTGCAAATTTAGCAAAGTTAGAGTTATCTAGGTAGTAAGATTTAAAACCATCTTTATACTCTAGTTTTTGTATAACTCTTTTTATACGCTCTTTTGTTATGTCACTTATCTTTTTATACCCTGCTCTGTAGGCTTCACTCTTTTCATCAGTCGCTTCAGGAAGTTGGACTAAGATGTACTTTCTATTGCCACCATCTTCTGCATTTAACTCCATAACAGCATGAGCCGTTGTACCACTTCCTGCGAAGAAGTCTAGGATTATATCATCATCGGAACTTCCTAAATGCAACATTCTTTTTAAAAGCTTTGTTGGTTTTGGTGTATCAAAATAAGCATCACCTTCAAATAAATTTTTCAATTCACGTAAAGCATCTTGATTATGACCAACATCAATATATTTCCAAATAGTCAAAGGAACAGTACCTTGTTTCACTTCGGATAAAAAGCTCTTAAGACGAGGGACACCATCATTATTAACTCCAAACGAAATACGATTATCATCCAATAATTTTTTATATTTTTCTTTTGAAACTGACCAACATCTTCCTTTAGGAGGATTTATTTTTTCACCTACAGGATTTTCAATAGGATAATCATTGTTTTTAGAATAAGTTTTAACTGATAAATCACTTGATTTCCAATTACCACGAAAATCATTATCAGGATTTTTATATCTATTGTTCTGTTCTACTGTTCTTGCCAATAAATTAGGTCGCCAAATTTCTTTATTTTTTGCATAAATCAGTACATGGTCATGATTATCGCTTAACCATTTCGCATCATTTTGTGGACTATACTTTTTTTCCCAAATAACATTTGATACAAAATTCTCTTCCCCATAAATCTCATCCATAACCTTACGAAGATTTGCCACTTCATCATCATCTATACTCACAAAAATAACACCATCATCTTTGAGTAAGTTTCTTGAAAGCCAAAGCCTCGGATATATCATGTTGAGCCAGTTTGTATGACGTCTGCCACTACTCTGTGTTTTAGTCGTAGTAAAGCCCTCTTCATCCATCTGACCTGTTTGAAAAAGGTAGTTTTTTATGCTGTCACCCCAAGTATCACGATAGACAAAATCTTTGTCCTTGTTGTAAGGTGGGTCGATGTAAATCATCTTCACTTTTTTATGATAAGAGTTTTGTAAAAGTTTAAGCACTTCTAAGTTGTCGCCCTCTATGAAAACATTGTCACCATCAGGTATATTTTCATCTGTATCTACTTTTAAAGTGGCGTTTGTTTTAGCTTTTATGGTCGCATAGCACTCTTTTTTACCACTCCAGTTAAAACTATAATGCTCATTTTTATCATCAACATTTTCACCTAAAATAGTTTTAAATTTATCGTAGTTAATACGACCATCTTCAAAGATTTCAGGAAAAATATTTTTAAGTTCATCTAGTTTTTGTTGGATTAAATCTGTGCTCTGTAAGTTCATAAAGTGATTATATCCAATTTTGGATTAGTAAAATATTCTTTGTAGAAGATAGATTACTACAGACAAGTAAAAAGTAACCAATAAATCTTTCTGTAACTTCTCACTGACTCTCTCTTTTAAGTGTATGCCAACATAAACGCCAAACAGAGAGGCAAATCCTATGATTATACCACTCCTAAAATCAACACTAGAACTCATTGTATGCGAAATAAGTCCTGAAACTGATGAGAAGACAACAAAAAACAGCCCTGCTGAAGTTGCTTTTTTAAGTGGAACATGTAAAAATCCTACAAGTATTGGAACTAATATAATACTTCCGCCAACACCTATTGTCATGCTTAAAGCCCCCAAAGGAACTCCTATACTAAAAAGAACTACACGACTAACCTCTTTTTGATCTCTATGCTCTTTGGTTTTAAAGAAGAGTCTCAAAAGTGCAAAAATAGCAAAAGAGAGAAAAATTATCTCTAGGGTTAAAGCACTGAAATAAGAGGCTATATAACCACTAAGGAGTGCACCTATAAATCCACCAACACCTATAACTAAAACCATTGGTACGTCTAAAGTCCCTTTTTTGTTATTTAGATAACTTCCAAATAAAGAACTAAAAACCATTTGGACAACTGAAATTCCTATTGCATCTTTTATTTCATAGCCCAATATTAAGAGAAGAGGAACTAAAATAGTCCCACCCCCGATACCAAAAAAACCAGATAAAGTACCAACAGTAGTTCCTAAAAGTACAAGTTCAAGCATATATATCCATATTTTTTTAAGAATTATAGCGTTTAATTTTTCTTTGTGTTTGATATGAGTATAATCAAGTACAATTATAGAACTACTGAGGGAAATTATATGCTATCAACCATACAAAAAGCTACAGAGAACTTTTGTATACATCAAATTCGTGTCGATCATACAATTAATAATGAAGTATCAAAGAAAAAAACTTTTATTGCCTATATTGACATAACTACAAAAGATAATAAAAACTATAGAGTATATATCGCTTCAGATAAAGCTTTTATGCAGAGAATCTCTTATCTCTTTTTAGAAGAGAATGAGAGTGATGAAGAGACTCTTATCGATATGACACTAGAGACAGCAAACTTAATTATTGGAAGTGCTAAAGTTTTATCAGAAGAAGAAAAAAATCCTTATACTATCGCAACACCACATTTTGAAAAAATTGGTGAGTTTGACTTTGCAGTAGATGATCTCAAAACTGTTGTTGTAGAAAATGACGAAATCACTATTGCTATTAAGGAACTAGATGGCTAAATCACATAAAAGCCCCCATTTAGAAGAAGAGGTATTCAATGAAGAAGAACTCTCGTGGATGGACTACTCAGGAATATTAGATATGGAAGTTGAGTTTGTTGCAGACTTAGGTGAAACACAGCTTGCAGTAAAAGAGATACTTCAACTTGAAAAAGGTTCTATTATAGATTTAAAAAAACCAGCAGGAGAGTCAGTGGAATCATATGTTAATGGTCGTATTTTAGGCAAAGGGGAAGTTATGGTTTATGAAAAAAATCTAGCTATTCGTATAAATGAAGTTCTTGACTCTAGTGCTGTTCTCTACCACCTTTCAAAAGAGAGATTATGATTAAAAAATTATTACTATTTACACTTCCCCTACTACTATCAGCTTCCCAAATCTTAAGTTACAATATTTATGAAAGAAGTGATAGAGCAGATGTTATGATAACTTTTGATACACCGTTTACTGGTGTTATAAAACAGGGTACAACTACAAATAAAATTATTATTAAACTCGAAGGTGCTTCTATAGAGTCTTCAAAGGTGAAAAAAGTCAACTCTAACTTTTTACACTCACTCACAATTACACCTCTAGAAAATGAAACACAAATTGTAGCTACAATTTCACCTTCAACAAAATTAATAGCCTCTAAAACATCAGATGCTTATGGTTTGCGTCTTCGATTTACTCAAAAAAAATCTTCAAGAACTGGGGCATTAGCAAACACTAAAGAACCAAATCTTTCCGCACTACCAACAAAAAAGTCTACAGAATTTTCTCAAAGCTATTATATTGTAGTTGCAATTTTAATCATTGGGATAATTATTTTACTCTATCTCAAAAAGAGAATGCAGCCAACTGAAAACACCAAAGAGAAAAGTGCTTGGCTATTTACTCAAAATCAAACATCTCAAAATAAAGAGACAGAGATACAAACACCAAACGGATCAGCAATTTCAGATGTAACTATCCGTTTTCAAAAATCTATTGATGATAAAAATAGTGTTGTTATGCTTGATTTTGGTTCAGAAAGCTATTTAGTTTTAATGGGTAACAGTAATATTCTACTGAATAAATTTATAGATGATAAACCAACAACGCAGCAAGAGTTTGAAACTATACTTCAAAATAGAAATCAAGAGTTAGAGGATTTCTTAGGTTCACCTACAGAAAATCATAACCCGAACTTTCATACATCTACTAAAGAGTCTCTACAGACTTACACAAAAGCGGCATCTCTTATTTATGAAGAGGAAGCTTAAGCTTTTATAAATCTCTCTTTTAAAAGTTTTTTAATCACTTTTATGTGAGCTAAATTAAGCTCATATGAACTATCCATCTGCTTATTAGTATGAAAAACTTCTGTTACAGTAATACCATATGGATCTTTTTTCTCTTTAACGATTTTACCATCTTCTATAGAGTAGAGCCACAATGCCTTACGTCCTGTTTGTATATAGTATGTTAATACTATCTCATCAGAATGTTTCTTCTCTAGGGCAATAACAACTCTTTGATCCTCTTTATACTCACCTGTAAGATTTAACATCTCTCTTGCAGTTTCAATATTTAAATAACCTATATAAAATTTATTATAGAGGTCATGATAACGTTGAATTTTAAAGTTATAAAGGAATGTCATATCTACAATATGTTTTTTATGGCTTCGTATAGTTTTAGTAATCCAAGACATAGTGTTGTAGTATCTAAATGGATGTAATTTAAGCTCATGAGCCTCTATCATACAACCACCGTTTATCTTCTCTTTAGGAGCTAGTTTACGCTTCTCTTTAGCAGTAATATACTCTAAAACATTAGCAGCAGTAAACTCTTTAGTAAACCACACTTTACAGTAATCAGGAAACTGTTTAGCACCTGTTGCACCATCATTGAGTATGATAAGAGCTTTTATCTCATAGTTAGGAAAGATTATCTCTAAGAGTGCTTTTTTCTTACGTAAACGACGACGTAGTTTTAAAACATTGCGTACAAGTGTCATCTCTACAAAGTAAAGTTCATTCTCTTTAGTCACAAACATAGCATCAAACTCACTAATCTCTCTACTCTTAGTTCTGTAAACTATCTGCTCTTTTTCACTTATGGAGAGAGTATTTGCATATGCTTTATGCTTGTTTTGATGAAAACCTTTGAGAATAAACTTAGATATATACTCATTTTTTTCTGCATATCGAAGAAGTTTTTCATAGATAAAGTTTTCAAAAACTTCACCTTCAAATGAACGATAAGAACTTAAATATGCAGGATCATCAAGTTCAATTCCTTTATTTATTAAAGAGAGAAGATGTTTTGTATTGTAATCGTAATGAAAAAGATTATCTAAAATATCTCTATTATCAAGATCTCTTATTGATTGGCTCATCTCTAACATTATGAAGCCAACTCTGCATTTTTAAAGAAGTTATCTAAAACTTCTCTAAACTGTGAAACATCACTAATGCTATTTACATCATTACGAAGTATAGAAGCACCTTTAAAGCCCTTTGAGTATGTATGTGTATGTTTTCTAAACATAGGCACACCAAACTCTCCATAAAACTCTATCATCTTATCAAAATGCTCCATTATTATCTCATGCTTTAAGGCATTATCTATATCAGCTTCACCAGTTCGAAGTTGGTGAAAAATCCATGGTGCACCTACAGCACCACGACCTATCATAACGCCATCTGCACCAGTATGCTCTAGTACCCATTTGGCTTTCTCATATGAATCTATATCACCATTTGCAATAACAGGGATATTAACAGCTTTTTTAATCTCAGCGATAGCATCATAATCTACTTCTGCTTTAAATTTTCCAGCACGAGTTCTACCATGAACAGCTAAAAAATCTGCACCACTTGCTTCAACTACTTTAGCGATTTCTATATGATTTTTCTTTTCAAATCCAAGTCTTATTTTTACACTTGTAAGACTTTTGTTTGATGTATCTTTCATTGTTCTAATAATTTTACCCATTAATGGTAAATCTAAAAGAAGAGAACTACCACTCCCGTGACCTACAACTTTAGGAACAGGACAACCACAATTTAAATCGATAATATCAATACCATCTTGCTCATTTAAAACTTCTACTGCACGACGAGCCATATCAACTTCAGATGCTGCAATTTGAACAGAGTAAGGATCTTCGTTAGGAGATTTTTCTAGCATATGAAATGTTTTTTTAGAACCATGTGCAAGTGCATTTGAACTAAGCATTTCACTTACAGTTAAATCTGCACCAAATTTTTTAACAACACTTCTAAAAGGGAGATCTGTAAAGCCCGCAAGTGGGGCTAGTACATAAATGGGTTTATAGAAGGAGAGTTTATCTATCATGCAAATTAAACAAAAAGCTCTATACTAAAGTTTTTGTTACACCCTTTTAAAGCTCTATAAGCTTTAAATTTTTGAAACTCATTTGGCTGTGAATTATCTAGTATCTCATCTACTGGATCAAGTACTTCTAAATCAAATAGAGTATAAAGATAAGCAGCAACTGCATCTTCATTCTCATCACTTAATGTTTCAAAAAGTTTCATTCTCTGTTCAGGGATCATTCCACTTTGAGAGATAATACGAGAGAGTTTAATAAAATCTTCTAAACTGAGCTCTAGTTTATTAATCAATGATATTAAATCATCATTTGATAAGTCAAGTGTAAAATCATCAGCATTTACACGAGCTATTACTGCATAAAGAGACTCTTTTGTAAGAAGTGCCTTATACTTTTCAATATTTGAAATCGAAGCTTTTTTTACATAGTCAACATATACTTCTCGTTTTAATTCTTCAGCATATTTTGTTGAATTACTTAAGATATCTTCAGCTTTTAATTCACCTGACTTATATCTATTTCTCTCATTTTGAATTACTAAATCATTTTCAATTCGTAAATCAAATGGTTTTAAATCAACTACTTTACCATTTTTGATATCTTCTATAATATTTAGTACATTATCAATTTTTTCATTATCTGTTTTACCAACAATATCAGCTATTGGGAAAAGATTAGTATTCTCTAAAAGTGTTCCAAGAAGAGTATATCTTTTTGTTTTAAATGTATAACTTCTACTCTTTTTACCAAGATAAGCTTCAACAATAGCATTAATGATTTTTTCATAATCTTTTTCATATTTACGAAGATTCATAGAAGCTAAGAAACCATAAAATGAGAAATGAACTATACTAGCTACATAAAGTATAAATACTGGTATTACTACCAATATAGCTATTGAAAGAGCTGGAAGTGGTACTCCAAAAAAGTCTATCGTTGTTGTTTCTGTAGTTACATAAGTGTAAACAAATGCTCCTACTAAAGCCATCAATATAAATGAGGCGATGGTATATCTTTTTATATACATAAGGAAATCCTTTATTTAGATTTTTCTACTATTTCTCTACAGTCGATGCAGTAAATAGCATGAGGTTTAACTTTTAAACGCTGAAAACCTATAAGATCTTCACACATTTCACAAACACCATAATCACCATTTGCTATTTTAGCTAAAGTAATATCTATTTCACGTAACTCTTGAGACTGTTGATTTACAATAGCACTCTCAACCATAGAATTATTATTTACAGAAGCATGATCACCTTCATCATTTAACTCTAGAGTATTTAACTGACTCAGCTCATCATTAACGCCATCTATATTTTTATTTATCTGGTCTTTACGACTCTGTAATATCTCTTTAAAATAACTTAACTCACTTGCTTGCACGTATTTTCCCTTTTATTTATGGTATGGATGATTACTCAAAATTGAGAAACCTCTGTAAATCTGTTCTAGCAAAACTGCTTTTGCTATCTTATGGCTCATAGTCAATTTTCCTAAACTAATCACTACATCACTTTTATGTAAAAAATCATTCTCAAATCCATAGGCTCCACCTATGAAAAATTTCACCGACATTCTATCATTTAAAAGCTTACTAAATTCAAAACTATCGATTAATTTTCCATCAGGATGTAAAGTAATGCTATAACTTCCAGCCAAATGAGGCTTTAAAACCTTTGTATAAGCCTTTTGAGCAGCATCTGGGGAAATAGTGTGTGCTTTTGTTACATCTTTGTTAAATATCTCAGTATCTTTAAGTTTTGCAAAGCGACCTATCATTTTTTCCAAATCTTTATAGAGTGGATCATAAATAGTTTTCTCTTTTTTTGCGATACTTACAATCTCTATATTCATGAGATAAGCCCACTTCCAATAACATGATAAGTTACATTTTTAAATTTATCATCAAGTTTAACACCACCTATAGCAGCTACAAGATGTTTAGAAGAAGATGCTAAACTATCAAGTTTATCACCAAGTGTAGTTTTGATATCTTTTTTAGTACTCGTATCACGATATGCACCTAAACCAATATAATTTAGATCAAGTTCATTCGCTTGCAGTATCTCCTCTTCATTATGAGTAGAAATACCTAAAATTTTATCACTTGTTATTACACTACGAACTATTTTAACAGCTTTCACTATATCTTTATCAATAGCTCTTAAATCCTCTTGCCCTAAATGAACGCCATCACAAAAACTTACAAGTTCATAAGCATCGTTAACAATTAAGAATCCATCATATTGTTTACGGATATAGATAAGTTGTTGTTTGATAAATGCAATATCTGCATTTTTATTGCGGTACTGAATAATCTCAGCATTATGTTTATTTGCTAGTTCTATATATTTGGCGAGAGAAATCCCTTTTAGGTCAAGCATTTCTTGATCACAAAGGGCATATAATCTCATAAGATTAAGCTACTTCTCTTTTTAAAAGTGTAAAAAGGTCAGCAAGAGTCTTTTTAAGTTCATTACGATTTACAATCATATCTACAGAACCTTTTTCTAAAAGGAACTCTGCACGCTGAAAACCATCTGGAAGTGCAGAACCGATAGTCTGTTCAATAACACGTTGACCAGCGAAACCAATAAGTGCACCTGGCTCAGCAATAATGATATCTCCAAGTGTAGCAAATGATGCAGAAACGCCACCCATAGTTGGATCAGTAAGTACTGAGATATATGGTAAGTTATGATTTGCAAGTTTTGCAAGTGCTGCTGATGTCTTACTCATCTGAAGAAGTGAAAAAGTGGACTCCTGCATTCTAGCACCACCAGAAGCAGAAAGGATAACTAAGCCTTCGCGATTTTCAATAGCACGACTCACAGCACGAACGATTTTTTCACCTTCAACTGAACCAAGACTTCCACCCATAAAAGCGAAGTCAAAGATAACTACTTGAGCAGAAACGCCATTCATTTTACAGCTTCCTGCTACAACTGATGACTTTCTACCAGTTTTAGCATATCCCTCTTCAATTCTTTTTTTATATGGCTTTTTATCTACAAATTTTAATGGATCTACTGGTTCTAAAGTAGAATCATGTTCTACAAATGTTCCTTCATCAGCTAAAAGTGCAATACGCTCTTTTACTCCGATACGAATATGGTATCCACATTTTGGACATACATAGTTTTGATTTTCAACTTCTTTATAGTACATCGTTGAGTGACAAGATTTACACTTAATCCAATGAGATGAAGCTTCTTCTTTTGCAGCAGGTTTATTATCAAAAGTTTTATTAAATAGGTCAAGTAGGTTCAAAAAAAATCCTTAAGTTATATAAATAGCTTGCATTATAACTAATATTTACTTATAAACTAGAATATATTTGATTTTTATTAAAGAAAGTTGTAAATTTACTCACATGAATGTGAGTAAATAATGTAGTTTTATTTTAAAAGAGAACTTGTTATGCTTCTTGCAGCCTCACGACCATCAAATGCAGCCGTTACAACTAAGTCAGCACCACGAAAACAGTCACCACCAGCATAAATACCTGAAGTAGTAGTCTCATGAGTCTCTTCGTTAATAATAATCCCACCCCAAGAGTTAGTCTCGATACCATTTTCTGCTAAGAAAGATGGTACAACAGGATCAAACCCTAGTGACATTATAACAATATCAGCGTTTACTCTAGTCTCAGAGCCTTTTACCTCTTCCATACGTTGACGACCAGAATCATCTTTAGCACCAAGAGTAGTTCTTACAATCTCAACTGCTATAGCTTTTCCACTCTCATCTAAGATGATCTCTTTAGGAGATGCTAAGAAAGTAAAATCAACACCCTCTTCCATTGCATTTTTATACTCTTTTTTAGATCCTGGCATATTTAATTCATCACGACGATAGAGACAAGTTACAGACTTTGCACCCTCACGTTTTGCAGTACGAAGACAATCCATAGCAGTATCACCACCACCAATTACAACTACATCTTGATCTTTAAAATCAAATTTCTTGTCATAAGCAGTTTTGAAATTTTTCTTCTGAATGTTTGTTAGGTAATCCATCGCAGCATAAACATTTGATGCACCCTCTCCAGCAAGACCAGCATTTTTAGCTTTTGTAGCACCAACACCTATAAACATAGCATCATGCTCATTAGCAATAGTCTCAAACGCCACATCTTTTCCAACTTCACAGTTAAGAACAAGCTTCATTCCAGCCTCTTCTAAAAGTTTTACACGGCGTTCTACTATCTTTTTGTCAAGTTTAAAGTTAGGGATACCATATGTTAAAAGTCCACCCGCTCTATCAGCTTTCTCATACATAGTTACACCTACACCTGAACGAAGAAGATAAGTAGCAACAGAGAGTCCAGCAGGACCAGAACCAATAACTGCCACTTTTTTATCAGATGTTACACCTGGAAAATCAGGAGTTAAACCAGCACGGAATCCCTCTTCTGTAATATGAGTCTCTATACTACCAATAGTGATAGCACCATGGCCATCATTAAGAGTACAGTCACCTTCACAGAGTCTATCGTGAGGACAAACACGACCCATTACTTCAGGGAAAGGTGATGGCTCATTTGAGAGTTTAAATGCAAACTCTAAATCTTTTTCAGCGATTGATTTTAACCACTGTGGGATGTAGTTATGAAGAGGACATTTATTTAAACAAAATGGATCTCCACACTGTATACATCTATCACTCTGATTTGCTGCATCATCACGATCAAATACTTCATATATCTCACCAAAATCTTTAGTACGCTCAACGACTAATCTTTTTGTTGGGTCAAGTCTTTCTGTTGTTAAAAATTGTCTCATAATTAGTCTCCGTTCTCTAAGTTAAGTGGTAATTTCGTTAAGTTTTTCGGTTTTACTAACCAGAAGTTACGTACTTCAACACGGAAGTTTTCAAGTAACTCTTTAGCTTTTGCACTACCTGTTTCAACTACATAATCTTTTAGTAGACGTTTAAGGTAGTGACGAGCTTCATCACCCTCATCTGTATCAATACGAACAGCTTCAACAAGTTCATGATTTACATTTTCAACAAATTTATGCTCTTGATCGTACACAAAACTTACACCACCAGTCATACCAGCACCAAAGTTAATTCCTGTTTTACCAAGAATCACAACAACACCACCAGTCATATACTCACAAGCATTATCTCCAGTTCCCTCAACGATTGCAAAAGCACCTGAGTTACGAACAGCGAAACGCTCACCTACACTTCCTGAGATATAGAGTTTTCCACCAGTTGCACCATAAAGACAAGTGTTACCACCTGCAGAGAACTCTTCACCCTCATTCTTAGAAGTGATGATAATTTTACCACCATTCATACCTTTACCGATATAATCATTTGCTACACCATCTAGGTAGATAGATACACCAGGTGCTATAAATGCACCAAGTGCTTGACCAGCTACACCAGTAAGGTTGATTTTAATAGTATCTGCTTTTAGACCCTCATCACCATAGTACTCAGCAATTTCTCCTGATACTAAGGCACCAAAACTTCTATGCACATTTTTGATCTCTCTCGTGATACGAATAGGTTGATCTGGCGACTTAATAGCTACCATAGCCTCTTTTAAAACATCTTTTTCAAAACTATTATCATCAAAAGGATGATTAAATTTTTGTTGATGTGTATTTACACCCTCTTCTTCATGTAAGATAGCAGAGAAGTCAAATTTTTGAGCAAAAGGATCATTTTTCACTTTAAGAGTAGAGACTTGACCGATCATCTCTTCCATAGTTCTATACCCTAACTCAGCCATAATAGAACGGATATCTTCAGCTAAAAGTGTAAAGTAGTTGATAACTTGATCAACATGACCTTTGAAGAACTCTTCACGAAGTTTTTCGTTTTGAGTTGCGATACCTACAGAACATTTATTTACATGACAGATTCTAAGCATTTTACAACCAACGATAGTAAGAACACCTGTACCAAATGCAAAAGACTCAGCACCTAAAAGTGCAGCTTTTATAACATCAAGACCAGATTTTAATCCACCATCAGTTTGAAGTTCAACTAATCCACGAAGATTGTTTGCTTTAAGTGCATTATGAGCTTCAGAAAGACCAATTTCCCATGGGTTACCCGCAAATTTAAGGGATGTAAGAGGTGCAGCACCAGTTCCACCATCACCACCAGAGATAATGATCTTATCTGCATAAGCTTTTGCAACACCCGCAGCAATAGTTCCAACACCAACAGTTGAAACAAGCTTAACAGCTACACGAGCCTTAGGGTTTACCTGTTTCATATCGAAAATAAGTTGTGCTAAATCTTCGATAGAGTAGATATCATGGTGTGGAGGAGGTGAAATAAGTGTAACACCTGGAACCGTATGACGAAGTTTACCGATTAAAGCAGTAACCTTATGTCCTGGAAGTTGTCCACCCTCACCTGGTTTAGCACCCTGTGCAACTTTAATCTGAATCTCTTCAGCTGAACGAAGATAAGCAGGAGTAACACCAAAACGACCAGATGCAACTTGTTTGATTTTTGAAACGCGTTCAGTACCAAAACGAGCTTTATCCTCTCCACCCTCACCAGAGTTTGATTGACCACCAATACGGTTCATAGCAATAGCGATAGTCTCATGTGCTTCAGGACTTATTGATCCAAGACTCATTGCAGCAGAGGCAAAACGTTTAAAGATAGCCTCTTTAGGTTCAACTTCAGAGATATCAATAGATTTTTTACCTGATTTTATATCAAAGAAATCACGGATAAACTTAAGTCCACGATTGTTTACTAAGTTTTTAAGTCTATCAAAATCCTCTTTTTTACCATTTGATGCAACAGCATGAATAGCATGAATAACAGCAGGACCGAAGTCATGATGCTCTTGACCTGTATAAAATTTATAATATCCACCGATATTTAATGGGAAAATCTTCTTAAAACCATCATTTTTAAATGCTGATTTGTGGAATTTTTCAATACGTTCATCAATATCATTATATGTAAGCCCAGGAAGTGTAGCATGAGAAGTCTCAAAACACTCTTCTGATATTTCATGGCTAAGCCCCATAACATCAAAGAGACCTGAGTTTCTATACGATGCGATAGTCGCAATACCCATTTTAGACATGATTTTCAATAAACCACTATTAAGTGCAGTATGAACAGACTTATAAGCTTCAGGACAAGAGAGATTGAGTGCTTTTGATTTTTCCACTTGCGAAGCAACTGTAGCAAAAAGTACATTTGGATAGACGGCAGATGCACCATACCCAATAAGAACAGCAGCAGAGTGAGAGTCTATAACTTCACCTGTAACAGCTATCATAGATACAAGATGACGAATTTTTTCTTTAAGGAGTGCTATATTTAAACGCCCAACAACCATGGCCATTGGAATAACTCTGTTTTGCTCACTAAACTCTGCATCATCCAAGATAACGATTCTAGTACCCTCATTTTTAACACTCTCTATAACTTTTGACACTAAGGCATCAAGAGATGCTTTTAAGTCACTTCTGTAAGCCGTTGAGAAAGTAGTATTATGATAGAAAGCTTGATAACGTGGAGAAGTTTTATCTCCAAACGATTTAAGAACTTCTAGTTTCTCACCTGTAATAATAGGAGAGATAGATTTAAGTCTGTGTGCATGAGTTGGAATCTCATCTAAAATGTTATGAACTTCACCAAAACCTGTGTTAAGACTCATAACAACTTTTTCACGGATTGGGTCAATCGGTGGATTTGTTACTTGTGCAAACTTCTGTTTGAAGTAGTCTGTAAAATTACGTTGCTTATCTGAAAAAGCTGCAAGAGGAGTGTCATCACCCATAGAACCAACAGCCTCTTTTGAATCTTTAATCATCGGCTCAATAACTTGTTCTACTATCTCTTGAGTTACATTAAAGAATTTCTGCTTCTTAATTAGAACTTCTTCATCCATCTCTTCACTTGCACTATACTGCTCTTCAACATGCTCTTGAAGATAGATCATATGCTCGTTTAACCACTTCATATAAGGGTTAGAACCTTTTAAGTAATCATCAATTTGATTTGATTTAAGGAGTTTACCAAATTTTAGGTCAAGTCCTAACATCTCACCAGACTGAAGACGTCCACGCTCTTTGATATCTTCTTCTGCGATGTCAACAACACCATACTCAGAAGCGATTAAAAGATTATCATCATGAGTAACGATGTATTTTGAAGGTCTTAAACCATTTCTATCGAGTACACAACCTATATAGCGACCATCTGTTACAGAGAATGCTGCTGGACCATCCCAAGCTTCAAATACAGTTGAGTGGTACTCATAAAAAGCACGAAGTTCAGGATCCATATGTGGAGCATTTTGCCATGCTGAAGGGATAACTGCACGAACAGCTTTGAAAAAATCCATACCATTTACAATAAGAAACTCAAAAAAGTTATCTGCTGAAGCAGAGTCTGAAGAGTTAAGTTGTAAAATAGGTAAAATTCTTTGAATCTCTTCATCTGTAAATACATCTGACTTAATAGACTCAGATTTAATCTCTACATTGATTCTATTTCCCTCTACAGAGTTAATCTCACCATTATGTGCTACTGCACGGAAAGGTTGTGCTAAACGCCACTCTGGAAGTGTGTTTGTTGAGAAACGTTGATGAAAAAGTGAAAAACTGATTTTAAATGCTTCATCATTAAAGTCTTTGTAAAACTCTTTAATGTGAGTAGGCATTACAAGCCCTTTATATGAAAGAACAGTTGAACTCATAGAAGCGATGTAAAAATCTCTATCATCTATAAGTTTATGCTCTGTCTCTTTACGAGAAAGATATAAAAGAGCATCAAATCTGTTTGTCGCCATAATAGAGTTAGGAGTAATAAAGATTTGCATAATGTTAGGAAGAGAAGCAATAGCCTGATCACCAAGTGCATTTATGTCAACTGGAACTTCACGACGAAGTACAATTTTAAGGTCATTATTTGAACAAACTTCTTCTAAAATATCTATATGTTTTAAATCTTTTGTAAAAACAGAAGCTACTGCAAATTGGGAAGAGAGTTCCACTCCATTTGCTTCAGCAACTTTTACCATAAACTCAGTTGGCATAGAAAGTAATAGTCCACTTCCATCACCTGTTTTACCATCAGCTGCAACAGCTCCACGGTGCATCATACGCTCTAGTGCAGTAACTGCATCATCTAAAACCTTACGAGAAGGCTTATTTTTGATGTTGGCTACGAGACCAAAACCACAG
>Ga0256826_1001261_pt1 | contig 15759 bp, 17 predicted proteins | sample CV79metaG_FD_185975 | JGI IMG/M metagenome (GOLD analysis project Ga0256826, IMG submission 185975) | Hydrothermal vent microbial communities from East Pacific Rise, Pacific Ocean - CV79 | ecosystem: Environmental > Aquatic > Marine > Hydrothermal vents | place: Pacific Ocean: East Pacific Rise...
GGAAATGTAGGTCGCTGCCTAGTTGTCATTTTTTTTAACCCCCCCCCAAAAACTTTACTTTAAATATTATCTTTTACTTTTACTCCTTTATTTTATTTTCTTTTTTATTATCTGTCTTTATTGGCTTTATCTAATCTCTAATATGTTATTCTTTCACATACTATTTAGGATATTATATGAAAGAATATATTAAGAATCAAATAAAAAAATCTTATGAAACAAAAATGGCTATCTATACTAATGAAGAGTTATTGAATAATATAGTAACTGTTGCAGAAGAATGCATAGCACTTTATCGTGGAAAAAATAAAACAATACTTGCTGGAAATGGTGGTAGTGCTGCAGATGCACAACATATAGCAGCTGAATTGGTCGGTCGTTATGGATTTGATAGACCTTCTATACCATCTCTAGCATTAACAACAGATACTTCAAATTTAACAGCCATAGGAAATGACTATGGTTATGAACAAATTTTTTCAAGACAACTTGAAGGGATGGGACAAGAAGGTGATATATTTATAGGAATTTCTACATCTGGTAATTCGGAAAATATTCTTAAAGCATTTGAATCAGCTAAGAAAAAAAATATCTTTACAGTAGCATTAACTGGAAATGATGGTGGAAAAATGGCTGAGTTAGCTGATGTATCATTAATAATACCATCTAATTCTACACCAAGAATTCAAGAATCACATATTCTGATTGGTCATATCCTCTGTGATATTATTGAAAAAGAGATTTTTGCTGATGGTATTAGTAGTTAGTCATGAAAAAAGCACTTTTTTTAGATAGAGATGGTGTAATAAATAAAGAAGTTAATTATTTATATAAGATAGATGATTTTGAATTTATTGATGGAATTTTTGAATTATGTAATTATTATCAAAACTTAGGGTATTTAATATTTGTAGTTACAAATCAGTCAGGTATTGCTAGAAAATATTATAGTGAAAAAGATTTTTTAATTTTGACTCAATGGATGTTAAAACAATTTCTTAATAATAATATTTTTATTGAAAAGGTTTATCATTGTCCTCATCATGAAAATATATCTGAACAATGTGAATGTAGAAAACCTTCTCCTGGAATGTTATATTTAGCTAAAGATGAATTTAATATTGATCTTGAAAATTCAATTATTATTGGGGATAAGGAGAGAGATATTGAGGCTGGTTTAAATGCAGGTCTTCATAAATTATATCTTTTTGATGAAACTAAAACTGTGACTCAGTCAAAAGCGACTAAAATAGTAAATAAATTAAGTGAGATATGGAAGTAATTAATGTTGATTTTAAATAGTGGTGGTACTTTTAATAAACGATATAATAAGTTAAATGGTGAACTTGAAGTTCCATTTGATAATAATGCAGTTAATGAAATTTTGGAAACTTATTCTTTAGAATATTCTTTAGCTGGTGCGGTATATAAAGACAGCTTAGATATGGAGTTTAATGATAGAAAGATGTTAGCAGATATTATTAGAGAATCTGATAAAACTTCTTTTATAGTTATCCATGGAACAGATACAATGCATTTAAGTGCTGAGTTCTTTGATGAATTATTCGATGACATTACTATTGTTTTTGTTGGTTCTATGAAACCATTTGAAATTGATAAAATAGAAGCAACTTTAAACCTTGGAATTGCATTAGGTTTTCTTCAATCTAACAGAAAAAATGGTGTTTTTATATCAATGAATGGATATGTAAAGGAATATAATCAAATTGAAAAAAATAGATTAAAAGGAAAATTTGAAGTTGTCTAATAAAATTACATGCTCACATTGCCATTTAGAATTTTCCAAAGATGTAATGATTGTTGATGGTTCTCACTATTTTTGTTGTAATGGTTGTCAAGGAGTCTTTCATCTTTTATCTGATGAAGGCTTAGATAGTTTTTACTCTAAAACGGGGGATGTAAAACTTTCGCCACAAACTGCACAGTATGAAGATTCTTCCAATTTTAATGCACCAGCTTTTTATGATAAATTTGTTAAAGTTAATAGTGATGGATTTAGTGAAGTTTCTCTAATCATAGAAGGAATCCATTGCTCAGCATGTATTTGGCTAAATGAAAAAGCTCTTGATAAAATGGAAGGTGTGGTTGAAGCTAACATAAACTTCACAAATAATAAAGCTAGTATTATATGGGCTGATTCAGTTGTTAAGTTATCTCAAATTATTGATATGATTCGTGCAATAGGATACAATGCTTACCCTTATGATTCTTCATTACAAGAAGTACATGCAAATAAAGAGAGAAAAGATTATTATTTGAAAATGGCAGTAGCTATATTTGCTTCAATGAATATAATGTGGATTGCTGTGGCTCAATATGCTGGATTTTTCTCTGGTATGGAGCAAGGTATTAAAACAATTTTAAATATTGCAGAAGGAATATTAGCTACACCTGTACTGTTTTATAGTGGTTGGGTATTTTTTAGAGGTTCATATTATGGATTGAAAAACAGAGTAGTTAATATGGACTTGTTAGTAGCAACAGGTGCAAGTTTAACATATGTATACTCTTTATTTATTACAATAACAGAAAGTGGAGAAGCTTATTTTGATTCAGTTAGTATGATAATTACTTTTGTATTAATTGGGAAATTTTTAGAAGTTATTTCTAAAAAAAATGCAGCAGATACATTGGATATAATTGGTAAACACCTTCCAAGTGAAGTGAATGTTATCCAAAATAAAAAGATCATCTCATTAAAACTTGAAGATGTTATAGTTGGTGATACTATTGTTGTCTCTTCTGGTGAAAAAGTCCTTTTAGATGGCTTAATAGTTCAAGGAGAAGGTTCTTTTGATGAATCAAATTTAACTGGAGAAAGTAGAGCTGTTTATAAATCTTTAGGAGATAAAGTTGTTAGTGGTACTATTAGTATAGATGCAGATATTCATTTTAAAGCTACCAAAGATTTTGAGCACTCTACACTTTCAAATCTTGTATCACTTTTAGAAACTGCTATCAATAAGAAACCAAAAATTGAACAGTTAGCAAATAAACTTTCTGAACATTTTTCAACAGTTGTTCTCTCTTTATCTATTCTTACATTTTTTATTTGGTGGTTTTGGCCACATAGTTTTGAAGAATCACTTATGGTCGGAATATCTGTAATAGTTATAGCATGTCCATGTGCATTAGGTTTAGCTACTCCTGTTGCTACTCTTGTAGGACTTAATTTAGGTGCAAAAAAAGGTATACTTTTTAAAGAAGCCGCACAATTAGAAACTATGGCTAAGGTTGATTTACTTTTAGTTGATAAAACAGGTACATTAACTGTTGGAAAACCTCAGGTTATAAAAGAAGAAAGATTAGATGGCTTTGATATCAACATGTTGTATTCTCTTGTGAAATCATCGCAACATCCTATTTCAAAGGGTATTACTAACTATTTACATAATTCTAAAGAATCAATAAAAGAGATAATTTTTAATGAATTTTCTCAGATAGCAGCTCGAGGTATAGTTGCTAAATATAATGATATTGAAGTTATCGGTGGTAATAAAAAATTAATGAATGAACATAATATTGAATATCAATATGAGTCTGATAAATCACTTTTTTATGTAGCGATAGATAAAAGAATGGTAGCTATTTACGAACTATCAGATACTATTAAAGATGGAGCAAAAGAATTAGTTTCATCTCTTAGTAAAATAAATATTGAAACTATTATGTTGACAGGTGATCATAAGAAAAGTGCTCAAAAAGTCGCGAAGACGATAGGAATCGAAAATATACATTATGAACTTTCACCTGAAGATAAACTTAGTCTTGTTGAAGCCTTTCAGAAGGAGGGGAAAGTTATAGTAATGGTAGGTGATGGAGTTAATGATATACTAGCCTTAGGAAGAGCTGATATTGGTATTGTAATGGGAAGTGGAAGTGATATTGCTGTAGATGTGAGTGATGTAGTACTTTTAAATAATTCTTTACACTCTTTATTGTCTGCATTTAAAATATCTGATACAACTTTTAAACTTATAAAACAAAATTTTGCTATTTCTTTAGTTTACAATGCTATAACTATACCTTTAGCAATGGCTGGGTATGTTATTCCTCTTGTAGCAGCTCTTTCGATGAGTTTTAGTTCTTTACTTGTTGTTGGAAATTCTATGAGAATCAAATATAAAATAAATAGGAAATCAAATGGATGATTGGGTAATAGTTATGATGTTAAGTGGATCTCTCTTTTTGGGAGGTATAGCTTTAATTGCTTTTATGTGGGGTGTAAAAAATGGTCAGTTTGATGATGAAGAAAAGTACTTAAATGCTACAAAATTTGACAATGTAGAAGATTTACAAGCTGCAGTTGAAAAAGAAAAAAAGATAGAAGAGTTGAAAAAAAAGTCTTATCGACCAGAATAGTCGATAAGAAAATGTAAATTAATTATTTACCGATAGTTTGTGAAAATGCTTTAAGTTCATCATCAGAATATTTTTTAACTTGTCCAGCCATTGCACCTTTCATTGGTGAGTGACCAAAACCAGCAGTATTTTTATATCCTAATAAAGCTGTTTGAATATCAGCATGACTCATATTTTCAACTACTTTAGATTTACCCATTGCTGATTTTTCAAATTTTTTACCATGGCATCCTGCACATGCTGCACCATTTACTGCTGCCATTGAAGCTGTTGTTAAAGCTAAAGTTGCGATTGAAGCGATTACGATTTTTTTCATTTTAATTCCTTAATTTAATGTTTCATATGCATTATAATCTTTTGTGTCTTAAATCATTGTTAATGATTTTAAAGGTATCATATTATTTCAATAAACTACTTTGGATGTGAAGATGAGATACATTAATGATGATTTAAAAAATAAAATGATACTAATCACTGGTGGTGCAGGATTTATAGGCTCTAACTTGGCGTTTTACTTTCAGGAAAACCACCCTGATGCAAAAATAGTTGTATTAGACTGTTTTCGTAGTGGTGAGACATTAAGTAATGGAAACTTAAAAAGTTTTGGACATTTTAAAAATCTTCTTGGTTTTACCGGTGAGGTGATTAGTGGAGATATAAATGATAAAGATTTACTTTTAAATTTAGAGATTAATTATAAATTTGATTATATTTTTCATGAAGCAGCTATTTCTGATACTACTGCATTAGAACAAGATCTTATGATAAAAACAAATGTGAATGCCTATAAAGATTTATTAAATCTTGCTGTTTCGCATAATGCCAATATGATATATGCTTCTTCTGCTGCAACATATGGAGATGCCGAGTCCCCTCAAAGAGTTGGCAGAGAAGCTCCTCAAAACGTATATGGTTTTTCAAAACTCAGTATGGATCATTTAAGTAGAGAGTATATGAAGAGGGAGACAATTAGTATAGTTGGACTTCGTTATTTTAATGTGTACGGTAAAAATGAATACTTTAAAAATAGTACTGCTTCAATGGTATTACAATTTGGGCATCAGATATTAGCAGGTAAGAATCCTCGCCTTTTTGAAGACAGCGATAAAATACTACGTGATTTTATATACATAGGGGATATTATCCAAGCTAATGTAAAAGCTATGGAACCTAAAGAGAGTGGAATCTATAATGTAGGTACAGGGAAAGCAAGAAGTTTTCAAGATATTGTAGATATTTTACAAAATGAGTTAGGAACATCACTTCCTTGTGAGTATATTCCAAATCCTTTTATCGGTTCCTATCAGTTTCATACCGAAGCAGATATAGAAACAACAAAAGAGGCTTTAGGTTATGAACCTAGTTTTGAGATGGAAGATGGAATAAAAGCTTATATAAATGAGATAAAAAGAGTGTATGAAGCAGAAGTTAAATAGATGGAAATTTTAAAAAAATCAAAACCTAATATATTAGTTATTGGTGATTTAATGATTGACCATTATTTATGGGGTTCTTGTGAACGTATTAGCCCTGAAGCACCTGTACAAGTTGTTGATATTGCGAGAGAGACTACTGTTTTAGGTGGTGCTGGAAATGTAATAAATAACTTAAATGCTCTGGGTGCAAATGTAAGTGTAAGTAGTGTTATCGGTGATGATGAAAATGGTGAAGAACTTTTACAAATGTTGAAAACTATAGGTGTAAATAGTGACAATGTAATTACTCAAACTGGAAGAAAGACATCAAAGAAAAGCCGTGTGATAGCTGTAAGTCAACAGGTGCTAAGATATGATAGAGAGAGTAAAGATGATATTACTGATAAGTCTGTAGAAGATATTTTAGCTTCATTAGTATTGGATATTAACTCTTATGATGCTGTGATTCTTTCTGATTATGGGAAAGGTGTTTTAACTGATGCCTTATGTTCAAAAGTTATTTTGTTAGCTAATGAGCATAATGTAAAAGTGTTAGTTGATCCTAAAGGAAGTGATTTTTCAAAATACAGAGGTGCTTACCTTTTAACGCCAAATAAAAAAGAGGCTGTTTTAGCTACTGGAATTGAGATTAATGATTCTGATAGTCTCAAAAAAGCATTAATAAAACTGAAAAAAGAGTGTGAATTAGATATATCACTCATTACACTCTCTGAAGATGGAATCGCTACTTACGAGAATGATGTTGAGATATTTCCAACTGTAGCAAAAGAGGTTTTTGATGTAACGGGTGCTGGTGATACCGTGATAGCATCTATCGCCTTTGCTCTTTGTGTTGAAAAAAGTATTCAAGATACGGCAGCATTTGCTAATCTTGCAGCTGGTGTTGTTGTTGGTAAAATTGGAAGTGCTACCGTTACAATTGATGAGATTGAAGAGTATGAAGCATCCTTACATAAAAGTACATCAGATGCCCATATTAAAAGTTTTAATGATATAGATAAAGTTGTTAAACGCACTCGTGAAAATGGTAAAAAAATCGTATTTACTAATGGATGTTTCGATATTTTACATGTAGGTCATGTAAAATACTTACAAATTGCAAAAAGTTTTGGCGACATACTCATTGTAGGTTTAAACTCCGACGAATCTGTATCCAGATTAAAAGGACCTACCCGCCCTGTAAATATAGCAGAAGATAGAGCTTATTTACTTGCTGCTTTAGAAGCTGTAGATTTTGTTGTACCTTTTTCAGAAGATACACCTTTGGAGTTGATAAAAATGATAGCACCTGATACCTTAGTGAAAGGTGGAGACTATAAGGGAAAGAGTGTCGTAGGAACAGAATTTGCTACTGAACTTAAACTGGTTGATTTCGTTGATGGAAAAAGTACAACCAAAACAATACAAAAAATACAAGGACAAACATGTTAAAAAAAATAGTTTTACTTACGGCAACAGCTATTTCAGCTTTTGCACTTCATATGGCTGAATTAAATATTAATGATAAAGATTTAGAAATAGGTGCTACATTTGATGTAGGACAATTTAATGATAATATTGAACCAAACACAATGTTTATGGGTGCAAAGTTTTTAAATCCCGATATATCTCACTCTTCAGATCCTATAAGTTCAATAGATCCATATTATGAAGTAAGCTTTTTAATGATGCGAGAAATTGGTGATAATGGAATGAGCATTGGACTTGGAATTAAATTAAATTATTTAACAATGAATGATGAAGGGTTTTCTTCTTTACCTTTGGGTGTGAATTTTGCATATGCTCTTCCTTTTCCAAATTTAGTGCCAATGTCAGTATCTGGATCACTTTATTATGCACCTGAAGTTTTATGTTTATCTTCAAGTGGTAATGATTATTTAGAATATAAGTTATATTATGATGTTGAACTCATTAAAAATGCAGGAATTACATTAGGTTATAGAAGTATTAATGCTTCATATTCTAATGTTCTCAATAGTGATAATATTAACTATAACTCTTCATGGTACTTTGGTTTTAAAGTAAAGTTTTAAGAGCTTCTATTACTTCTTGTGCATGAATTTTTGTCATGCACTCGTGATGTCCTAAGGGACACTCTCTCTTCATACATGGACTACACTCCATCTCTTTTCTAATAATAACACTTTTTTTGTTCATCCATTGGGATGTCTCTTTGTATCTAGTTGGACCAAAGATAGCCACAGTTGGAACTTGATAAGCAGCTGCTACATGCATGGGACCACTATCGTTAGTGACAAAAAGAGAACATCCTGCAATATGAGAGCATAACTCCTCTATAGAAGTTTTTCCTGCAATATTTCTATAGTTAGAAACACCTAACTCAATAAGATTCTCTTCTATATCTTTCGCCATTTCAACTTCATTTGGTCCTCCAAATATTAGTATCTCATACTCCTTACTAAACTCAGCCCCAACCTGTGCAAATCTTTGAGGATACCAGCGTTTAGCACTTCCATATGTAGCACCAGCATTAATTCCAAGTGTAGGTTTCGTAAATTTTTCAGCATCTATATAAAGTTTCAACTCTTTAGATTCACCATTAAAATTATCACAATTAACCATTGCTAATTCACTATACTGTTTTACTAGATGTTGATTGTTTTTTATCTTCGGTGTATGTGAAAGTAAAAGTTTTGAGTGCCATGATGCTTTTGCTATACAAATGACTGTTTGTGTAAAACGTAAAAGAAGAGATGAGTAAACTTGATTTCTAAAAGTTATAGCTAAATCAAACTCTCCTAACTCCTGAGCTAATTTATACGTAGCAAGTAAACGAGAAGAGGCTTTTTTAGTCTCATCGACAATAGCTTTTTCACATAAAGGGTGATGTTTTAGTGCCTCTATACTTACATAGCTTCCTACAAATGTAAATTTAACATCACTGTAGTGTTGTGCTAGTAACTCTATCGCAGGAGTTGCCATGATGGCATCTCCTAACCAGTTTGGAAGGATAACCAGTATTTTCATTATGCTCTCTCGCTTGCATTGATTTTTTTACCAACTTCTTTTGTTATATAAATATAAAGAGGTGAAGAAGCGATTGTTAAAATATCTTTTTTTATAATTTCTCCATTTTTATCAAAGACTTCAAAGAAATCTTCATTTTTGAGTGTTGTCTCTTTAATTGACCAGTGTATCTGTAATAATCGCTCATCTATCAAGCATTGTAGTATATAATAATCTCGTTTAATATCTAAACGAAGAAATTGTGCATGTTTTAATGTTTGAGACATATACTTAAATGTGTAAAATGCTGAACGCTTTTGTATACCTTCACGATTATCAACAAGCCCATAACCTGGGGCAATAAGTTGATGCCATGAGACGGAATCAACCTGTTGCGAAGCAAATGTAAGGAGATAGTACCTTAACATAAAGTTGCCATAAATCTCTGCATCAATACACTCATATTCACTTGTAGGTGCATAGGGAGCTGTTCGAGTAATAGGCCAGTTTACTTCTGTAATATGTAACTCTTGACCTACTTTTGGAGAGAGCCAAACAAGAGTACTTAGCCATGCAATTTTATCAGAAAGGGTAAAACCTAATTGCATATTTTCAGGAGCACCTCTACGATCTACATAAAGTAAAGATGATATTCCATCATATTTATACTTGAAAAAGTTAAAAAGAGTTTGAACAGTATAGTGATACTCGAAATCTATAACACCACTTCCAATGAGTTTTATATTAGGGTAAGAGTCTTGTTTTAGATAAAACGCCACTTTAAAAAAGTTACTATATTCGTCAACTGAAAAAAATCCCCACTTTGCACGGTTAATTGTTGTGCCAATTTCAAATATATTTACAATATCTTTAAGTTCATAAAATATCTTATCTAAATTTGCATGGAAGAGTTCTAAATCTTCAATGTTTTCTCTATCTTGAAGTATCTTTACTATTATTTTTTTCTCTTTATGAGGTTCTAAAAAATCTTTAAGCTCTCTGAGACTATCCATTTCCCAAAGTTTCAATCGAAGTAATATATTTGTTACTTCTAACTCTAAAAGTAATTTATTTGTCTCTAACGGTTCTCTCTGAAAATCAATACCAAGCGAAAAGAACTCTTCTGATTTTAGCTCTTTTCTTTTGACAAATGGCATTAAAACTAAAGAGATTGGAAATATAATAAGTGTTGTAAATAGCATTTTGATAAAAGAGAGTTTCTGGGTAGATCTCATTTTCTTTTTAAAAGATTTATCTTTTAGTTGTGCTGGTTGATCGGAATAGTTATCCCATTTAAAAGGTTTTTTCATAAGGAGAATTATATCGATATTTTGTTAAAATAAAGTATTAAATTTAATAGGTGAATTAATTATGTATAATAATATCTCAGTGACAATTTTAACTAAAAATTCACAAAAATATTTAGATGAATGTTTATCTGCTTTAAGTGATTTTAATGAGATAATTTTACTTGATAATGGCTCCTCTGATAAAACATTAGAAATAGCAAAAAAATATTCTAATGTTATCATCCACAAACATGAATTTATTGGCTTTGGACCATTAAAGAGACTAGCTGTCTCTTATACTAAAAACAGTTGGGTACTTTCTGTTGATAGTGATGAGATTTTTTCAAGAGAATTAGTAGATGAAATTTTAAGTTTACAGCTAGATGAAAATTATGTTTATACTATAGAACGTGATAATTATTATAATAAAAAATTGATTAAATGTTGTGGTTGGGATAATGATGTTGTTGATAGATTATTTAATAAAAACAGTGTAAATTTCAATACAAAACAAGTTCATGAATCTTTGGTAATTACAAATAATATTTCAGTTAAGAAGTTGAAAAATAAATTTAAACATTATACATTTGACTCTTCAAGTGAGTTACTATTAAAAATGGATAAGTATGCAAATTTATATGCAAAAGAACATAAAAATCAAAAAAAATCCTCACCGTTAAAAGCACTTTCTAGTGGGGTGTTTGCTTTTTTTAAGAATTATATTTTGCAAAAAGGTTTTTTATTTGGATATGAAGGTTTGTTAATATCTATTTCAAATGCAAATGGGGCTTTTTATAAATATATAAAACTTTATGAAGAGAATAAAGCATGAAATGCTCTCTAATTGTAACAACATATAATTGGAAAGAAGCTTTAGAATTAGTTCTATTAAGTGTACTTCAACAGATAAAAATGCCTGATGAAGTCATAATCGCTGATGATGGTAGTGATATGGAAACAAGATTATTAATAGAAAAATATATAAAGATTTTTCCTATACCTTTAATTCATTCTTGGCAAGAAGATTCTGGATTTCGATTATCACATTCAAGAAATAAAGCAATATCATTATCCAAATATGAATATATAATTATTTCTGACGGAGATATGATATTGGATAAAAATTTTGTAAGAGATCATTATTCATGTGCAAAAAAGGGAAAGTATGTTCAAGGAAGTAGAGTTTTAATGTTGAGTACTATTTCTAAAAAAATTTTATTTGAAAAAAAAATGATGAAATTGTCTTTTTTTTCAAAGGATATTAAAAATAGATTAAATCTATTATATATTCCGCTTTTAAAATATTATTTTTGTATGCAAGAAAATCAAAAATTAAAGCGCATTAGAGGTTGTAATTTTTCCTTATATAAAAAAGATATAATTAAAGTAAATGGATTTAATGAAGATTTTATTACTTGGGGACAGGAAGATAGTGAGTTTGTACAAAGGCTTTATAATATAGGAATGGTACGTTCTAATTTAAAGTTTGGTGCTATTCAATATCACATATATCATAAGGAAGGAACTAATAACAATTCAAATATAAAAATATTACAAAATACTATTGATACTAAATTAATATATTGTGAAAATGGAATAAATAAATATTTTAGTCAGTAACTGGTTTTCCTTTTAATCTCTTTTTGAAATTTTTTATTTTTTTATTTTTTTCAGAATAGTATATAACTTTTTTTTCAAAGTTTTCGCTACATTTATGATGGATAGTATACTCTTTAGCCATTAGTGCTAAAATTTCTTTACTAGCCCATAATTTAGAAAAATTTTCTGCTCTAGAGTCTTCATTTAGTTCACCAAAATACATTCTATTAATATCAACAATTTTAAAAATAAAATGGGTATCTTTTTTTTGGATTAGTATATTCCCTGGTGAATAATCATTATGATAAATCTTATTATTATGTAACTCTAAAGTAAAGAGTGCAAAAGCCTTAAATATAGCCTCTCGATCTCTGAAGTTCTTATCTAAAAGAGGTTCTCTAATTGTAAAATCATAATTAAAATGTTCACTTATAAAATAACTATTTTTTAGTAAACCGTAAGAAAAAAATTCTATATATGCGATAGGCTCTGGTGTAAATTCTTTTATTTTAAGTGAATACTCATAAGATTTTTTAGCTTTAGAATCACGAAAATAGGAGTATACAATTTGATTAAGAATATTAGGAACTTTAAAAGACTTGACTACAGTTGATATATTTTGCATTTGAATAATTTTAAGTTCATTTCGAGCAAGGTGTATACTCTGTGAAGAGTCTTGAAATATCTGTTTTATTTTTAATAAACTGCTCTCTAAAAAAGTATAATTAGGTGATAGTATAATATTAGTTGATGTTTTAATTAGAAATCCTTTTGTTGTGATTTTTCAAAATATTTTTTTAAAACTAATATGGAAATTATCTTTTCTCTCTCTTCATTTTGAAATTGAGTAGTATATTCATTAGCATTATGTATGATAGTTTTTGCTTCCTCGATATGAGAAGTATAATATTTAATTTTTTCTTCTAAGTCTGAGTAGTCATCTTTTAGTAAAACATAATGGTAGTTAGGAACAAGAGTACCCTCCATAAACCATGTTTCATATGTAGGTTTTACCATAAAGGCTAAGGAGTTAGAAGACATAACCCACTTAAGGTTAGACGCAACATCATTTCCTTCGAGCGCAAGAATAAATTTATAGCCTAATTGTTCCTTGAGTTGCATTTTTTCTTTTTGCCAAGGGAAATCTACTTTTCCTTTTGTATTTGTTTGTCCGATATCACAAGATGGATAGTTATAAAATTTCTGAATAAAATCTTGGCGTTTTTCTGTATAACATTTTCCACGCCAAACTAAAATATCTTTTTTCTCTTGAAATTCTATGGTGTCATTTACAAAAATAAAATGTCGAACTTTATTGAGTTTCATTAAAATTGAATTTTGGTTATTTCCATCAATGGGACGACTTTTAACGAAAGATGGCTCTTCTGGAATATCTGTTACATCTCCAAAAACATAAGAAAATTTTAAATTTTTACGAAAATAACGAAGATGTTCTAAAAGATCAAAATAGTAAGTTTTCTTTTTCTCTTTTTTGATAAATGTTTCTATTGTAATAGCTTCTGAATTGATAGAAAAATCTTTAGTCATTTTATTGTAATAATTGACTCGTGATGTTATATAGTTTAATTCTTTTGTTGTATTTAGAATTTTATGGAGTTTTTTTCTAAACAAAATATCAGGAATGAATAATTTGAAAATATTCTTTAAATAGTAAGTTAGTTTAGTGTTCTTATTAAAATCAATACGAAGTTTATTTTTCATGGTTTAAGTTTTTTTCTTTAAAATTACTATTATTAAGTGTAAAGAGACCCATAAAAAGTACAAATAAGACTAATGTAAACTGTTTTATAAGTAGTGGCTCAGCTAAACATGAAACAAAAAATATAGTTACAAAAAGAGTGCTTAACTCTTTAATCTCTTTATCTTTTATTTTGAATACAAGCATTTGATAGATTAGATTAAAAAAGAGTAAAAGACCAATGAATCCACTCTCTAGTATTATTAATAAATATTGATTATGAGGGTGATATTTTTCCATAAATTGTTTACTTCTTTTATCTATAAATGTATAATTGTTTTTAGATATTTGTTCTTTAATAGCTTTAGAATAATTTCCAAGGCCACTTCCAAAAGGGTGTTCTTTAAAAGAATCATATGTAATAATCCAGTATGCTGCACGAATACCCCATGAACCGTTAAGATCCTTGTTAAATACTCTGGTAACATCTTTTACTGTATCATTGACTCGTATAACAAATGAGTTACTTAGCATATAGGCTGATGAAAAAATACTTATAAGAAGTAATAAACTTATAAAAAATGATTTAATACTTAATCTAAAATGTATAATTGATAAAACAAAAATTGCTGCAATAAAAGCTACTTGTCCAGTCCTTCCTGTAGATAAGAAGAGGTTACCTGTTACTGTCAAAAAGAAAAATGAGATAAAAAATTTCTCTTTAAGAGAATATAGAGAAGAAAAAAGTCTATTTAAAAGTAGCATAGATGAAAATGCTAGAAATACACTATAGTCTATGTGCATCATAAAAGGACTAGGTGTAGCTGGTGTTGCATGTTTAAAAGTCCATAACTCAAAAAACACACCATAGGCAATCATTTCACTAATAAACATTCCAGATAAAAATGCAGTAATAATAGATGATATTTGTTCTTTTTTTATAGAGGTTGCAATAATAAAAACACCTAATAAATAAAAATTCAGTCGGATAGTTCTTAAAAGGTGTTCAGAATAATCAGTCCACAGTAATGAAATAAAATTCCATAAAATAAAAAAGAAAAGAGCCATTAAAACTTTATTATTTTTAATAGTATTTATTTTATTTTTGAAATCTCCTTGAATTCCCCAAACTATAATTAATAAAATAATGATAAGACTAATTAATGCTCTTGATAAAGGCAGAATAAATGCAAATATAAGTACAAGTGTAAAAAATATTTTCTCAAAATTTAATTTATTCTGAAGTTGCTGTATATATGACATTATTAGCCTTAGTGGAATTTTTATTAAATTATATTTAAATTTTTATTAAATATAGTATAATGACATAAAAAATATATTATCGAAAAGGGATTTAGCTGCAGTGAAAAAAACATTATTAATAATTATTTTTACAATATTTGCTTACAGTTTATTAATATTTTTTATAGATCATAAGATAGAAAAAAAATATACTAAAAATACATATGATAATTGTCGAAAAATTTGGTCTTCACGAGGACTTTACAAAACATATCACCAACAAAATAGTATTAAAAGCTTCCAAAATGCTTTCTCAAATGGTTTTATTGGTGTTGAAGTAGACTTTTATTATGATAAAAAGAAAGAGCAATTTATAATATCTCATAATAAACCGAAAAAAGATAAAAATGGTAATTTACACTATACATTAAAAGATGGAAAAATACTTACTCTTGAAGAGTTACTCCATAAGCAGGGTGAAGGGCATTACTTCTGGCTTGATTATAAAAATTTAGATCGTTTATCCATAGAAGAGACACAACTCGCTATTAAAAGATTAAATAAAATTACAAAAGATGAAATCGGACTTAAAGATAGACTTTATATTGAAGGATCAACACCAAATACTTTAGAGATCTATACAAATGCTGGTTTTAAAACATTGTTTGCATTTCAGCCATTAAAAGCAGATAGTATTTTTTCATCTATTTCATCAAATATTTACAAAATTGCTTACTATTTTTATAATATTACAGCTGTAGCCTTACCTTATGGACCGATATAAAATCCAAAATATTCAAAGCAAACGCAAGAGAACCTCAAAGGTATTCCTACATTTCTCTTTCATGTTCCTGATGAGGAAGCTCTTTTGGAAGAACTAGTTAAAAAAGATGATGTTCGTGTGATGTTGATTGGTCGTGATAAAAGTATAAATCGTTCAAATATAACAAACTGTTCAAAGGAGAACTGATGCAGATTATAAAGTACCAATTTCGTTACTACCTCTATATGGTGGCTATATTTTTTATAGGAAGAGCTACACTACTAGCACTCTATATAGATAAAACGCAAGGGAGTGATAGCTCTATATGGTTGACATTTATTTATGGTTTAAGAATGGATACGATGGTGACAAGTGTTTTAC
>Ga0256826_1001262_pt1 | contig 15757 bp, 11 predicted proteins | sample CV79metaG_FD_185975 | JGI IMG/M metagenome (GOLD analysis project Ga0256826, IMG submission 185975) | Hydrothermal vent microbial communities from East Pacific Rise, Pacific Ocean - CV79 | ecosystem: Environmental > Aquatic > Marine > Hydrothermal vents | place: Pacific Ocean: East Pacific Rise...
CTGATACACTCCCTGTATGGGTTCAGGGTGGAAAGCTTGGTAGTATTGGAGATATACTATCCCCAGTTAGTATAAATCGATGATAAATAAAAGTAAAGTATCAGACTATAGAAAAGATCATAATTATATATGTGAACTCAGAGAGTTTACAAAAAAAGATATATTAGTGTGTGCTTTACATCAAGAGTGGGTTAAAAGAAGATATACAAAACCCACTGTTTATATAGCATATATTATGACTTCACTTGTGATGGTTGTTGCTTCATTTTCTCTTTTGATTAATGTTACATATGGAATTAGTACTACCAATATTGGAATACTTCAGTATACTATAGTTTTTATAAACTTGTTATTTATAATACTGACATCTTATATGCTGTGGAAACAAAGAAAGAGTGAAAGTTCAAAAGTAGAAAAGTTAAATGCTATTCGAGACGCTATAGAAGAGTTCTCTAAAACTAAATAAATATCCTCAACATCTAAAACTTTACCTGTCACATAATACTATAAAGTGCCATCAACTCTTATCTAATACTAAATTATTAAGATTTTAATGATCTTTTCATTTTTTCAGCTGCATCTCTTGCAAGTACATCACAGCGTTCATTTTCTTCATGACCGTCATGACCTCTTACCCAAGTTGCTTTAATCTTGTGTGGTTTTGAGACTTCAATGTACTCTTTCCATAATTCTGGATTTTTTACTTTTTTGAAATCTCTTTTTATCCAGCCAACTAACCATTCATTTATCCCTTTTACAACATAAGATGAATCAGAAATAATTTCAACTTCACAAGGCTCTTTTAGTGCTTTTAAGCCCTCTATCGCTCCAAGAAGTTCCATTCTGTTGTTTGTTGTATGTTCAAATGCACCTGAGAGTTCTTTTTCTTTATCGCCAAATCTAAGAATGACACCATAGCCACCAGGACCAGGGTTGCCAAGTGCGCTTCCATCACTGAAAAGAGTTATTTTCTTCACTAAAATCCTTATGATAATCTTTTGATAAACTAAGCTCAACTCTTGAAGTATCTATGGAGTTACATGAGCTACAACGATTAAATGCAAATGGAAAAACTTGTTTGCAGTTATCGCAAATATATTCAAAGCTAAGTGTTGCACTTGCTTTTTGATGTAGGTTAATAAGTACATCAAGCTCAAAAATATTACTTTTACTTGCTTCTTGAACATAACCCTTAGCCGTATATAGTTCTCGTAAATATCCATTTTTCTTTATGATATCAAAATTTAAGTCATCTTCATTCATATTCCATAAAATATCTACTAATAAATCTGCTTTAGAATTATCAAAATTTTGCCAAGCTAGAGTAGGGTTTATTCTAAATACATACTCAAAAATAAGATAAGTTAATTGATGAGTATTTTTATGAATATCTAAAAGTTTTAATGCTTTGTCATTTGGTGTGATGCTAGAATCATTTAAAATAAGAAGCGAGTTTAAATAAGCTCTTTGTGTATATATATCTTTATCTAATTCTTCTAATGGTTCTAAAATATCAAGTGCCGAATTATAGTCTTTCATATGCTCATATACTAAAAGTAAGTAGTTTAGTGCCTGTGGTGTGCGTGGATTGTTTTGTAAAATCTCTAAAAATATTTGTCTAGCTCTTTCTAAAAAACCAGCTTTAAAGTAAGTTTTTCCAAGTAAAAAAAGTGTATCTCTATAATTTTTTTGATTGCCAACTTTTAAAAGTTCACTATAAATTTCTACACTTTTATCAAAATTCCCACTTTTTGTGTATGAATGGGCTAAAAGTAACCAAGATTTTTCACTTAAATCACCACTTGTAATAAGCACTCTAAGTTCATCTTGAGATGGAAGTTCATTAAACTGTTTTAAAAATTTATCGAGATGTTTATGATTTTCTTTTGTTTTATATTTATTAAACCAGTATGAAAAGAACGTTATAACAAAGATAAGGACAAAAAAGATGATTATCCCAAAAAGTGGGTCACGAAACTCTATAAAAAATGTATTCATTATTCGTAAACCACTATCCCGTAATCATTTTTAAGATTGTAAAATGTACTATCTGCACTAAACTCTAAATCTTTAATTTTGCCAAGTTGAATTAGTGAGTTTTTATTTACTTTAATGCCAAATTCTTTAAAAAACTTCTTAATATTTACAAATTTTACATCTTCTACAAATTTATATTCAAATTCACGATGAAGTTTCATTTTATCGTAAGAGAAGAGATGCTCACTTACATGAAGTTGATCTGAAGCATATTTAATTGGTAGATATCCTGATAGATCAGTAAGAATCTCTTCTACATACTCATGTTTTTGAGGGAGGGTATTTTTTTGTATAAAAAGATACTTATTATTAAGTTTTATATTTGGTGTATTTTTCCAGTATTTGTAGGCTGGATTTGATACTCCTAGCTTTGAAGAAACTTCTCTCCAAAGCCAAAAAGAGTTAAGTGTATTTGGTAAGTGTGACATATCTTAACTCCTTTATTAAAAATATTTATTATAGATTATATAATCTTTTATTAAAAAAGGACTTAAAAAGATTTACAACATGCTAATAAGTAAGGCACTAAAAATCAACTGTAATGCAAAGAGTAGTGACGATACTTTAAATGCTGTACCTGCACTTTTAACAATAGTACCAAAGTGAATCATCAAGCCTATCGCACTCATTGCTATAAGCGTAATGTAGTGACTTACAGTTGAGATATAACCCTCTACCTCTTTAGGTAACCAACCAAGTGAAGCGACTACAGAAAAACCTACAAACCAAAGTATAAAAGATGGTACACCTACTTTTGCTTTTACCTCTATTTCATCTGAAGTATTAGCATTTTCTTTTTTAGCAATATATATTAAAATCAGAACAAGAGGCACGAGTAGTAAAACTCTTCCCATCTTAACAACAGTCGCGTAGTGTCCAGCTTCTGGAGAAATACTAAATCCAGCTGCTACCGCTTGTCCAACAGCTTGAAGTGTATTACCTGTATAGATACCTGCTTGAATATCTGTAAAACCTAAAAGATGAGCTAATGCTGGGGCTAAAAATATACCTATCGTTCCCATAAGATTTACAAGTGCTATACTTATTCCGATGTCGTTATTATTTACTTTAGCTACACCAGAAGTAGCAGCAATTGCAGAACTTCCACAAACACCATTTCCTATCCCTATCATAAGTGAAAGTTTTGGGTTAAGCTTGAAAAGTTTTCCTAAGAAAATACCCATAAAAATTGTAAATACCATTCCAGCAACAATTATTAAAATAGTTTTTACACCTAAATTTGCTAACATTGTAAAGTTTAGGTTTATTCCCATTAGTGCAATAGCAAACATAAGTAAATCTTTTTCTGCCCACTTTACACCAGCTTTAAATTTAGAACCATCATCATGAAAAGTTTTGTAAAAATAATTTCCAACTATCATTCCTAAAATAATAGCTACAGTGGCTGTACTAAAAGAGATAAAGTGGGTAAAAATACTTGCAATTATAGCTACGCCAATGCTTGCAAATAAGCCCTTCATATATGTTTTATATTTAACTATGTTTAGCATCTATATCCTTCGTATAATTCAATAAATTAGAAATCGAATTATAACTAAAAGATATTATAAATTATTTAACTATTATTTTTAACTCTGTTTTAACAAATTCAGTGTCTTCTTCTTTTATGCTTTTTATAGCTTCAATAACTACTCTTGAATCTTTTATGTTTTTACTTTGTACTAAATATTGTTGTAAGGTACTTGCTCTTTTGTTTGCTAAATCTTCTAACTCTTTAGTAGAAATTTTCTTAGTTTTAATTACTTTATTTAGTAATTCTTCTTCATATTTAACTTTAAAAACTTCATCTTTTTCATATTTTTTTCTAAAACTATTTTTTAGTTTAACTAAGTTGTCTTTACCTAAAGATTCTTGATAAATATTTTCTAAAATACTCGCGGTCATAGCTACATTTTGTTTATTATCACTTCTTTTTAAAATATCATTAGTTAGCTTTTGTTTTTGAAGAGCTAAAGTATCTTTTGCTTCATCATACGAAGCAATTATTGCAAATGATAATTTTGGTTTTTTAATTAACATTTTTGCAATATTATCTAACTTTTCTCTCTCTGGTGGCATAATATTTGTTTTTGCAACTTCAAAATCTAATGTTTTTAAATCATCACCATTTATTCCAAGCATTGAACCTAAAAAGCTAAATGGTGAAGCGACAGCTTTAATAATTAAATTTACAAATGTTTTTAAAATTAATGCTCCATATTTAAAATCAGGATCATTTAAATCTCCCTCAACTGGCATATTTATATCAATTATTCCATCACTATCTTCAAGTAAAGCTATGGCAAAACCTAGTGGTAATTTAGTGATGTTTTTATCTTCAATTTCATCACCTAACTCAATTTGTTTTATAATTAAAGAGTTTTTACCAAGGAGTTGGGAGTCAATTATTTTATATTCTAAATCTAAAAATAATTTACCTTTGTCTATCTTATATCCTGCAAATTGTGCGCTGTAACCGCTATATGAGTCAAGAGCTAAGTTTCTAAAATTAACACCAATATCTGTATAAGATTTTATGTTAGATGAATCTATGCTACCTTTAATTTTAGTTGAACCATACTTATCAACTTCCCCATCTATATCTATGTAAGAAATTTCTCCCTTAGAGTTTGAAATAGCATAAACATTTCCATTTAAGTTGTGCATAGAAGTTTTAAATTTTATTGGTAAAGATTCATCCGCAAAGTTTGCTGTACCATTTTTAACATTTAATTTCATAAGTTTAAAAGCAAAACTATTTTCTTCATTTGTATTTGTATCTTTTGGTGTATTATCTAAAGATTTTTCATTTTTAGATACTTTAGTTAGTTTTGAAAAATTTATCTGTTTATTTTCATCTATTTGTGCATCAACATAAAATGAATCTAAGACAACTTCATCAATGTACATAGAACTTGGGAAAAGTTTTAAGTTAAAAGATTTTAAATCTGTTTTAGCAAAAGTAAGTAAAGTTTCTTTTGTACGGCTATCGCTAAGTTCAAAAGACTCTAATGATACTGAACCATCTATGTTTAGGTCTGGTTTATTTTTACTTTTTTCATAATTAATTTTAGAATTAACACTTAAAAAACCATCATCTAAGTTCAGATACATACTCTCTTGAAGATAAGGTGTTATCTCTTTTAAAGAGATTTTATTTACTTTTACTTCCCCTTTGTAATTCAAAGAACTAAGTCTTAATTTACCATTTGAAGATATATCTCCTTTTTCATTTATACGCATAAATGATTTATATTTTAACCATGTATTTTTCTTTGAGTCAATGTCATAAGCATCTAAAGTTATTTTGTCTATTTTAGAGTTTGTAGTCGTAGCTATGCTTTGATCTAAGAAATTTACTTTCGTATTGTTAATATTAAAATGTTTTAATATTATATGAAAATCTTTTTCTTTTTTAGTTTTTTTAGAGGTTATAAGTGTCTTCTTTTTAGTCTTTTTCTCCTTGGCTTCAACTAAACCATCTAAGTTGAGATTTCCTTTTTTATCTTTTTTTACATTTAAACTAAAGCTATTTAATGCAACTTTTGAAATGCTAATTTCTTTGGTTTTTGTGTCTAAAGAAACATCATTTATATCAAAGCTTTTAAAGTTCACTAAGTTTTCTTGAGTGCTTTTTTTATTTAGTTTAAAATCCATTATCTTTAAATTTGCTTTTGTTATTTTAGTATTTAAAGTATTGTTCTGCTCTCTCATGTAGAGATTAAAATCAAATGCTGTGTTTAAACCTAAAAGAGAAATATCATAAGTTTTTAACTGTTTTAAAGCTATGTCGTCAATGTATGGTTTGTAATGAATCAAGTCTATACCATCACACTTCATGTAAGAGTTTAATTCTAAAATATTGTGTTTAATATCTCCATTTGAATTACATTTTATTTTATCATTTATAAGCATATTTAAGTTGTACGAAAATGCTTTTTTGCCAAGTAGTGTTACGTCTTTTAGTTCTAAATTTAGTTCATTTATTTTACTTGTAACATTTGGTTTTATGGTCTTATCATCAATATTTAATGCTATCTTTTCAAGTTTAATACTATCAAGTACAACTTTCCATTTCTTATCATTATTCTTTATTTTATCTTTGTTTGCTAGCTCTTTTTTAGGTTTAGATTTGTTTTCTAATTTAAACCAATTTACCCAGTCAATATCTCCATTTTTAGCTCTAATAGCTTTTATACTTAGATTATTCAGTACTGTTTTTGGTACATGAACCTCTTTAGCAAAAGGTTTAATGCTAACATTGCTAACTTCAAATATTTTAAGATTTAAAACATCATGATGTTGTAGTTTTGGTTTTACACGTAAATCTTTTAAGCTTAGAGTTAAGTTGTCAATCAGCGTGCTATTTAAATCATCCAAATTTGAAGTATAATTGGCATGAAGATAGACACCACCATTTGCAACTTCTACACCAATTTTATCTTCTATATAATCTAATTCTTTATATAGCTTTGCCATTTTAAAATCAATATTACCTTTAATTTTAAGTGGCTTTAGGGCTATAATATCTGTTCGTATATCAAGTACACCACTATCTCCTAAAAGTGTATGAAATCTAAACTTTCCAGCACTACTCTCAAAGTCATTTGTATCTATATCTTTTAGTTTAAAACTTAATCTATCTAGTGAAAAATCAAACTTTTTCGCCCCTGTAAAATCTTCATAATCTATAGAAGCATTTTTTAAAGCAATAGTATCTATTATGATTCTTGGAAGTTTGGTATCTGCTTTTGGCTCTTCATGAAGTGTTTTATCTTCTTTTGCTTTTAAAATACTTGCTAAATTAAATGTTTTGTCTTTGTTATGAATAAGTGAAACTTTTGCATCATCTAGACTAAGTTTTTTTAAATGTACAGCAGAATTAAATAAAGAATATAATTCTATATCGATAAATAAAGATTTAAAAGACACTAGTTCCTTATCCTCTAAATCTTTTAGTTTAACACCATCAAGCCTAAATTTAAAAATAAATGGATTTATGTAGATGTTTTGTATTGATAATTTTGCATTTAGTTCTTCATTTGCAATTTTTTCAATTTGTGGTTTAAGAATTATTGGGAGGAGTATAAAGCCAATAGCCGTATATAGAAGTAGTAGAGATAAAATAACTTTTTTTAACATAGATAGCCCTTAAAAAATATATTTAAGTTTAGCCTATCTATGTTTAAGAACTTATTTATTTAAGCTTTTTAATCACATCTGCACGAGGATAGATGAAGTTTGACTCTCTAAATACTACAATTTTATCTTCATGACCTATAGCATAAGCACGAATAGTTATTGGAATAATAGTGTCATGTCTAGCATCACTAGATAATGAGTCGTAGGTTCTAAGAACAACTATTTTTTTCTTTTTAACATTTGGTACTACTGTAAACTCTTTAGATGGTTTAGCAATTTCAATTTTACCTTTTAAATTTTCTGGTAGTATAATCTCAAAATAAAACTTCATCTTTTCATTTTTAGTATTTTGTAGTAAAAATTCATAAGCATTATCTACTCTAACTCTTCCATCATTCATAAGTTTTGTTGAATAAAGTCTAGTTTCTTTGTTAATGTTTAAAAGCATATGCTCTTTTTTACTTCCCATTACACCCATCATAACTGCTAGTCCAACAAGTAAAACAATATATGCAATAATTTTTGTTCTAAAGTATTGTGTCTTACCTTTTTGCTCAATTGTTTCATAATCACTAGACCAAGTAACAAGTGATGGCTTACCAAGTTTACCCATAACTGTAGTACAAGCATCAACACACTCTAAACAGTTAATACACTCTAGTTGAAGACCTTTACGAATATCTATATGAGTAGGACAAACAGTTACACAAGCCTCACAAGCTGTACACTCTGCATGAGGTTCAGCAGCTACTATATCTTTTTGTTTTGTAAATTGTTTTTCTTTATTTTCATCATAAATATGACCACCGCGATGAGTATCATAAAGTGCCATAACTGTATGCTCATCATATAAAACTGACTGAACACGAGAGTAAGGACAAACATAAATACAGTAATCTTCTTTTAAAAATATGATGTCATAGATTAGAAATAAAGCAGAAACTATAACTGTTCCAAAAACTACGCCATGATCCATTGGATTTTGTAAATAAGCAAAGAAATCTTCAGGTGGTACAAAAAACCAAATAAGGTTTGAACTAGCTACAAAAGCTAAAATAACCCAAAGAGTAATAGCAATAGCTCTTTTTACCTTGTTTTCAGGCTTGCTCATATCTGGTTCTTGTTGTTTGTTTTTTATACGTTTACGCATACCAAGAAGTTTTGTTTCAATCAAATCTCTATAAATTACACGAAATATGGTTTGTGGACATATCCATCCACAAAAAACACGACCACCCATAACTGTCATTCCAAATATTCCTAAGAACATTATCATAAGTAAAAATGGTAGTAAATAAAGTTCTTGCATATCAAATTGAACAAAAGCAAGATGTAGTTTTAGCTTATCAAAGCTTAGTAAGAAAAAGTAACTATCATCTATCTTTATCCATGGTAAAATTAGGGCTATTGCTGTTAAAAGAACAAAGAAATAGTATCTTTTAATTCTCCATGGTTTTGGTATATCTATACCTATTTTTTTCTTTTCACTCATTATATCTCCAATAATAAATTATTTTGGACAAACAATAGTATTTATAATTGTTTGTTCTGCATTTTTTGTTTCTTTTGGTAGTAATGAACCAAAGGCAACTTGTTTTAAATCTCTTGATTCTATGTAATCTTTTAATGAACTTCTGCTAACTTCTAAAAGTCTAGCCATCTCCGAGACACTTTTTTTCTCTTTGATGTATAAAATAATTTCATTTATGTATTTATCAAATTTAGAACTAGAACGACTACCCTTTGGTCGTCCAACTACTTTTTTAGATTCATCTTGTAAGTGTTGACGCAGTTGGTCAATCAGCCCTAAAACTAGCATAACAGAACTTTGCTTTGATATTATAACAGACTGTTTAATAAAGTGTATGTTATATTCATTTTTTAAAAGACAAGAGAACATTTGAATCAAATCTTCCATGTTTGTGCTTAAAACCCAAATATCATATATTAAAAGTGTGGCTTTAGTTTTACTCTGAAAAAATTTAGTAACTTCTTTTCTTTGTGATAATCGTTTATTTAATGATACTTGATCAATAAATTCACTATCAATATTAATTTTTTTACTCACAGCATACGACTTAATTAGCTGTAGTTGGTCATGAGTTGTATCAAAATATTTATCATGTCTTATATAAGAAATAACCATTTTAACGATAAAACCTTCCTTTTCTTTTAATTTCATCATCATTATAACAATAGTTGACGAATAAAGTCAAGTATATACATATTTAAAACGTCAAATTAGATTAAATTTAAAAGCATATTTTATGCTCCAGTTTGGTAAAATCTATTTTATGAGTACAAAAGAATATATTTTAAACACTATTAAAAAGCGTCCATTGATTATAGATGGAGCTATGGGTACGCAACTTCAACAACGCGATGAGCAGATAAGTAAAGAGGCTTGGGAGGGTAATGAAGGTTGTAATGAACTTCTAAATGTTACAGCACCTGAAGTTTTAAGTGACATATTTAAAGCTTATTTAACAGCTGGAGCAGACTTTATAACTACCAATACTTTTGGTTCTTTTTCTTGGGTTTTAGATGAGTATCAAATAGGTCATAGAGCTTATGAACTTACAAAGGCTGGTGCAAAACTTGTAAAAGCTGAATGTGAAAAATTTAGTACACCTGAACATCCTCGCTTTTGTTTAGGAAGTGTTGGACCTGGTACAAAACTACCATCACTTGGACATATTAGCTATGATGAGATGTTTGAGGGATATACAGAATTTTGTAAAGCACTTATTGATGGTGGTGCAGATATATTTTTACTAGAAACTTGCCAAGATCCACTTCAAATAAAAGCAGCACTTCATGCTTGTGTGGAAGCTAACAACCAGATGCAAACTGAGCTTCCAATCATGGTTTCTGTAACTATTGAACTTAGTGGGACTATGCTTATTGGAACTGATGCCCAAACTATTGCAACAATTTTAGAACCTTTTGATATTTTAAGTCTTGGTTTTAATTGTGGAACAGGGCCAGAACAAGTTTTAAAACATGTGAAAACTCTTAGTGAAGTTTGGCATAAACCAATAAATATTCATTCAAATGCAGGACTCCCTCAAAATCGTGGAGGTTATACTTACTACCCTATGGGACCAGATGAGTTTGTAGCGCAACAAGAAAAATTTTTAAACTTTGATGGAGTTAGCTTTTTAGGTGGATGTTGTGGAACTACCCCTCAACATATTCGAGCATTAGCAAATAAAGTTACTTCAATAGTACCAAAAAAACCAAGTGGCTCTCATGTAACTTCGGTTGCATCACTTTTTAACACAACACCGCTCATGCAAGAACCAGCACCTCTACTGATGGGGGAACGCTCAAATGCAACTGGAAGTAAAGCTTTTCGTGAACTCTTACTAGCCGAAGATTATGAGGGTACACTTAGTGTTGCTCAACAACAAGTTCGTGCAGGCGCTCATGTAATTGATGTAAATGTTGGTTTTGCTGGACGAGATGAAACTAAAGATATGAATGCAGTTATGGGAATGTACAACCAAAAAATTGCCCTTCCTCTTATGCCTGATTCAACTCAAGTTAGTGGCTTAGAAACTGCTTTGAAAAATATTGGTGGAAAACCTATCATCAACTCAGCTAATCTTGAAGATGGGCTTGAAAGATTAGATGCCATTTGTTCACTTGCTAAAAAGTTTGGAACTTCACTTGTTTGTTTAACTATTGATGAAGTTGGGATGGCTAAAACAGTTGAAAATAAACTTCAAGTTGCAGAGAGAATCATTGAGAGAGCTGTAAATGTTCATGGTATTAAAAAAGAAGATTTAATCTTTGATGTACTTACTTTTACTCTTGGAAGTGGTGATGAAGAGTACTTTGATGCTGGTATAAATACAATAGAAGCTATTAGACAATTGAGATTAAAACATCCAGAAGTTAGTACAACTTTAGGACTCTCAAATATCTCATTTGGACTAGATAAAGATGCACGACCATACCTAAACTCTATGTTTTTACATCATTGTATAGAGGCTGGGTTAACATCTGTTATTATTAATGTTAAGCATATTATTCCCATAAATAGAATTTCTCAAGAAGATCAAGATATTTGTAACAATCTTATCTTTAACAAAGGTGAAGAACCACTTTTTAAATTCATAGCACATTTTAGTACAAAAGAAGCAATAGATACTAATGTTGAAGATGCAGAATATTTGGCAATGAGTGATGAAGAAAAAATTGCTAAACTGCTCATGGATGGCGATAAAGAGCGTATGATACCATTAGTTGAAGAGGCTAGAAAAACAATAGCACCTGAAAAAATTGTAAACGAAATCTTGATTAATGCTATGAAAGTTGTTGGGGAACTTTTTGGAAGTGGTCAAATGCAGTTACCATTTGTACTTCAATCAGCCGAAACTATGAAAAAAACGGTAGACCATTTAAATCCTTATTTACCAAAGGTACAAAAAGAGGTAGATACTACTTTAGCACTTGGAACAGTAAAGGGTGATGTTCATGATGTTGGTAAAAATCTTGTAGATATTATTTTATCAAACAATGGCTTTAAAGTTCAAAATCTTGGTATAAAAGTTGAACTAGATAACTTTTTACAAGCTATGAAAGATGGACACATAAGTGCGTTTGGTATGAGTGGTTTACTTGTTAAATCAACACAAGTTATGCAAGAAAATCTAAAATCTTTAAAAGAAGCAAATATAAAAATCCCTGTTCTTTTGGGTGGAGCAGCTCTAACTCGTAGTTTTATAGATGATTTTTGTCGCCCATTTTATGATGGTCCTATTTTTTACTGTAAAGATGCTTTTGATGGTGTAACTGCAATGAGTCGAATAGAAGCTGGTAATTTTGACACTGACTTACATGGAAAAGATGGTGAAGTAAAGATTAAAAAAAAGAAAAAAGAGGTGATTATCCCTCCATTTAATGAACTTAAAATGCCATCTCGTGATGTGAAAGTTCCAACACCTCCATTTTGGGGAAGAAGAGAGCTTAAACTTACCCAGCAGCAAGTTGAAATGGCATTTGAATGGTTAAACCATAAAATACTTTTCAAATCTCGCTGGGGATATAGCTCTAAAGGTATGAGTAAAGAGGCTTATCAAAAACAAGTAGATGAAGTGATTATGCCTGCTTATGAAAAACTTAAAGCTCAGTTTATTGATGAAAAACTTTTTGAACCAACTATTATATATGGTTATTGGCCTTGTAGAAGTGATGACAATACTTTACTTATTTTTGATGAAAGTGAGGGTTATAATTCAGAATCAGAAATAAACCGTGAGCCATTTGATTTAGTTATGGGACGAGCAAAAGAAAAGTTTGATTTTCCAAGACAAACAAAACAACCACATCGTGCTTTGAGTGATTTCTTTCACTCAGATAGACATGATGTTTTAGCGTTAACCTGTGTAAGTGCTGGATCAAAACTTAGTGATGCTGAAAGAAAAGTAATGGATGCTGGAGAGTATACTGAGTATTATCAGTTTCACGGACTTGGGGTTGAACTTGCTGAAGCACTAGCAGAAATAGCACATAAGCAAATTCGTTTAGATTTAAATATATCTGATGGCGAGGGAAGTAAGTTAAGTGATGTTCAGATGAACCGCTATCAAGGAAGCCGTTATAGTTTTGGTTATGCAGCTTGTCCAGATTTGGAACTTAATCGTCCTCTTTTTAATCTTTTAAAACCAGAGGAATTTGGTATAGAACTAAGTGAAACTTTTCAAATTCATCCAGAACAATCAACATCAGCATTGGTAGTTTACCATCCAAATGCGACTTATTATAATATTTAGAAATTATTTTATTCGTACTCTCTTGCTTAACGGCGCCTATAACTAAGAGCCTCTAAAACATGAGGCTTTTTGATAAATTTAGAATTATCAATATCTGCAATAGTTCGAGAAACTTTTTGTACTTTTTTAATACTTCTAAAACTTAGATTAAAACGGAAGATAGCTGTATCTAATACTTTTTTTGCTTCATCATCAAAAATACAAAATTTTTCTATCTCTTTATCATTAAGTTTAGCAGTAAACTTTTTTTGATTACGCTTTTTAATAATATGATGAACATCTATAACTTTTTGATGCATTTGTTTTGAGCTTAAACTTGATTTATCTGCTAAAGTAACATTTTGCATAGTTACATTTAAATCTATTCTATCTAAAAATGGATCACTTAATTTATTTTTATATCGTTGAATTTCAAGTTCATTGCATCTACATTCTTTAGTTTTATTTAGTAAATTTCCACATGGACAAGGGTTCATAGCTCCTACAAATAAAAAATCTGCAGGATACTCAACCTTTGAGTTAACACGTGAGATTTTTATTTTTGCATCTTGAAGTGGCTCTCGTAAAGCTTCAAGTATGTTTTTTGAAAAATGTGGTAATTCATCGAAAAATAATATCCCTCCATGAGCTAAACCAACTTCCCCAATTTTTGCTTTATGACTCCCTCCACCAAATATGCTAGCACTTGTCGCTGTGTGATGAGGTGAGGAAAAATTACGTAATGGTTTAAATGATGGCTCTTTTGCTTCTAAGCTTTCTAATTTTGCAATATCTAAAATCTCACTTTTATTAAGTGGTGGTAAAATGTAGCGAAGTCGTCCAGCAATCATGCTCTTTCCACAACCAGGACTTCCCTCTAAGATAATATTGTGAAAACCACAAGCTGAAATTAGAGCTGCTCTTTTTGCAACTTCTTGTCCCTTGACATCTAAAAAGTCTTCATCATATTTAGTATTTACATAGTATGTTTCATCTAAAGTATATTTTGGACAATCAAAATCACTTTGACTTATATTTGCTTTTGCACTATCTTGGGACTTTAAAAGTTTAGTTGCTTCATTCAAAGTTTTGACACCAAAAAACTCTACATGAGGAATCTTAGATAATTTTTCCAAACTTACAAATGGAACTATGGCTTTTTTTAAAATACCTTGATTAGCAAGTGAAAGTATGAGTGGGTACAGTTGATTATTTTCTTTTACACTCCCATCTAAAGATAATTCCCCAAATACAAACCATTGAGAAAAGTCTTGTTTATTCTCATTTAAAATAATCATTAGAGCAATACTTAAATCAAAATGGCTACCATCCTTTTTTAAATCTGATGGAGAAAGAGAAAGTGTTATGCGTTTAGGTGGAAATTTAAACTCATTTGATAAAAGTGCTGATTTTACACGCTCTTTTGACTCATTTATAGACATAGAAGTCATCCCAATTACAGAAAATGAGGGAAGCCCTTTAGTTAAAGTAGATTCTACATGAACAACTTTCGCATCTAGACCCTCATAGGTAGCACAATTTATTTTTTGCATAATTAATCCTTAAAAATCTAATGGGCTAATGACTTTAGCTTTGTTTATTTCTGAAACTACATGAGTGTAAATCATCGTAGTTTCAACTGACTTATGTCCTAAAAGCTCTTGAATACTTCGTAAATCTATCCCCGCTTGAAGTAGATGTGTAGCGTAAGAGTGTCTAAATATATGAGAAGTTACACGTTTATTTAGATTTGCATTTTGTGAAGCAACTTTTATGTTCCTGCTTAAAGTTTGAGGATGAATATGGTGTCTTCTTTTTTCTTTTGTTCTTGGATCACTGGAGATATTTTTCATGGGAAATAAAAACTGCCATTTAGTTTCAGATTTTGCTTTAGGATATTTTTTTTCTAAGGCATAAGGTAAATAAACACTTCCATAGCCATTATCTAAATCATTTTTATGTAATTTTTCAACTAATTCAACCTGAGCTAATAGTTGTTGTTTTAGTTTTAAAGGAAGAGGAATTGTTCTATCTGTTAAGGATTTTGAATCCCAAATATAGATTTTTTCATATCCGAAATCAATATCTTTTAATCTAAGATTTAACACTTCATTCATCCTCAATCCACAACCATACATGAGATGCACTACAACACTATAATCAATAGGTACATTTTGTAAAACTTTTTTTACTTCATCTTTTGTTAAAACTACAGGTATATGTTTTCTTTCTTGAGAACGAAATGCTTGAATATTCCACTCACTCATATCAATTCCAAGTACTTCTTTATATAAAAATAAAATAGCAGAAAAAGCTTGATTTTGTGTAGTAGGTGAGACCTTGTCTTTTACAGCAAGTTTAGTAAGGTAAGCCTCTATTTCATTTTTACCCATCTCCACAGGATGCTTTTTTTTATGAAATAAAATATAATGCTTAATCCAATGAACATAAGTTTTCTCAGTTGAGAAACTATAATGTTTAAAACGAATTTTATCTCGAACTAGGTCTAATAACTTCCTTTTAACTTTCATAAAAAATCCTTTCCTTTAAGTAACATCATGAGAGTTAAGTAATAAATATAACTTTTAATCAACAAAAGATGTGTTATATATTCTAAAATCAACTTAACTCACATATAATATTTAAGAATTCTATATCATTTTTATAATTTTAGTTGAAAATATGACAAATTGACATATTTTTAGGATTATTTTCTCTTTTAATACACATATATCATGTTAATTAAATATATGATTTAAGATAAGTTTATATATAATGAGCTTGATTAAATAGTTAGCATCCCTTCAAATATTTAAGTT
>Ga0256826_1001263_pt1 | contig 15754 bp, 17 predicted proteins | sample CV79metaG_FD_185975 | JGI IMG/M metagenome (GOLD analysis project Ga0256826, IMG submission 185975) | Hydrothermal vent microbial communities from East Pacific Rise, Pacific Ocean - CV79 | ecosystem: Environmental > Aquatic > Marine > Hydrothermal vents | place: Pacific Ocean: East Pacific Rise...
CTAATTTTTGCATTGATATTAGTTACATGGGATTTTAAAGTAGTGTATAGCTGATCATGAGTAAATACAATTAATTTATATTTACTATACATAAAGATACATTATCAACTTTTTTCTCTTCTAAGTTAATAATATTTATAGTATATTTTGAAGAATAAACTATAAACTATAAAGTATGTTGTATAATAAATATCGATAATAAAAAGAGAAAACTAAATGAAAAAAATATTTAACCCAGAGTCAACAGAAATAACGAACAAGATAATAGGTGGCGATCCATCAGGTATAGCAAACTTCAGTAAGCCTAGTCGTGTGATATACAAAACTATATATGAGGGTATGTTAGACAGAACATGGTTTCCATCTCAAGTGGATTTAAGTGGTGATATAAAAGCTATGATGAGTTTAACGGAAGAAGAAGTCAGATTTTATGAACTAACATTTGGTAAGCTAATATTTAACGATAGTGTAATTACGAATAGAATTATGGATAACTTTAATCAGTATATTACAGATCCTATAGCAAATGCATGTTTAGCTAGACAAGCATTTGAAGAAAGTCTCCACTCTCAATCATATGCGTTTATTGGTGATGATGTATTACAGAAGGCTAATGGGGATAGTGAGAAGGTTTACAACCTATTTAAAACAGATGATATGCTATTAAAGTTAGCTAGTGACATCAATGCAGACTATGCCAACTTTGATGATGGTACAGAAGTAACTGCCGGAAACTTAGCTTTAGGTGCTATTGCTAATTTAGCTTTAGAAGGAGTCTCATTTCCAGCAGGATTCTTAGCTATATGGTCGTTAGGCGATAAAATGAAAGGTTCAGCTAGTATGATAACTGAAATAAGCAAAGATGAACTTGGTTCACACTTACCGTTGTATGTGAATCTATACAATCATATCCATGCAGATACAGACACTGATAAGAGCACTAATGACAAGATAGCTAGAGAGATGCTAATCAGAGCTACTGAGCGTGAGATTGAATTTCTTAAATACTCTTCAGAAGGTGTACTCGGATTTTCAGATTCTTCTATTGAAAACTTTATGCACTGGGTATGTAACGAAAGATTTAGAGAATTAGGGTTTGAACTTCATTATCCTAAAGCTAATACTACTGATGGTCTTGTTAAGATATTCAAGAACTATAGTCAGTTAAATGAAACTAAGACAAACTTCTTTGAAGGAACTGTAAAGACTTACTCTAAACAAAGCTTAGATATGGATTTTTAATAATTGAAGTAAAGATATTTTATTCTTTTTGTGCTATAATTTAGTAAAGACCATTTAAGGAGGATGTTATGCAAGTAGCTCAATATACTTATCAGTCGCCCTCTACAAGTGCCGTTCAAGTTGGAAGATTAGATCCAAACTCTGTAAAAGATGATAGTTCTAAAACTTCTAGTGAACTCCCAAAGTCAACAAATGAAACTTTGACAAAAGCACAAAATTTTCAAGCGACTCAAGTTCAAGAAGTCACCCCTTCCATTACAGAGAATACAATAGATTTATACGTTTAGAAAATCCATTTTTCTAAATAAGTACTTAGTATAGAGATCTAATTTAATTCAACAACTATCAATTATTTAGCTATAATATATAAATTAAGCCAAAAGAAGCTAATATGTTATCTATTAATTTTCAAACACCTTCATCTGTTATGCAAAGCTTAAAAGAGAACTTTAAACAAAAAAGATTGTATTTTAAACTAACACAAGAGGGTCTTGCAAATAGAAGTGGAGTAAGTCTTGGAAGTATTAAGCGCTTTGAGAATAGCGGCGAAATATCCCTCAAGTCACTTTTAAAACTTGCAATTATTTTAGAATGTTTAAATGATTTTACTACTATTGCCTCACCCTCTATTGAAAATATAAGCTCCATTGATGAACTCTTTAAAACTGATACAAAAAACAGTGTATCAAAAAGAGGAAAAATAACATGAGTGTTAAAATAGTAAATATTTTTTTACAGCAACATCAAAAACTTTTAGTTGGAAGACTAGCATATAAAAATGGGGTTATCTACTTTGAGTATGATAAAAGCTTTTTAAACTCCAGACTTCAACTCTCACCTTATAAACTTCCTCTACAATCTGGAGTATTTATCTGTGATGATAATGTATTTGAAGGGCTATTTGGACTTTTTGGCGATTCTTTACCTGATGGGTGGGGAAGATTACTTCTTGATAGACACTTCTTAAATGCAGGCATTGATTACACTAACATAACTCCTCTTGATCGTCTTAGTTATATTGGTACATATGGATTTGGGGCACTATCTTATGAACCTATTATAGAAAATAGACAAAAGAGTACACTTGAAGAAGTAAGATTGCAAGATTTAGCCGATGCTTCAAAAGAGATACTCCAAGGTGAAACTAAAAAGATGCTTGATGAGCTTATAAGCCTTGGTGGTTCTTCAGCAGGAGCTAGACCAAAGATTATGATACAACTTAGTCTTGATAAGAAAAGTATTATTCATGGAGCACAAACTCTTCAAGAAGGGTATGAGCATTGGATGGTGAAATTTGCTTCTGCGCATGATACAGAGGATATTTCAAAAGTAGAATATGCTTATGCTCTTATGGCTAAAGATGCAGATATAGAGATGAGTGAAACAACTCTTCTTTATTCAAATAATAGTAGCTACTTTGCAACGAAACGCTTTGATAGGATTGGAGACAGAAGAGTACATCTCCACTCTGTTGCTGGATTAACACATAGTGATTTTAGAGTTCCTACACTAGATTATGATGATCTTTTAAGCTTAACTCTTCATCTAAGCAAAGATGTAAATGAGCAGATTAAAATGTTTAAACTTGCTACTTTTAATTTACTCACACATAATCGAGATGATCATGCTAAAAACTTTTCATTTCTTATGGATGAAGATGGTGTATGGAGATTATCTCCAGCCTATGATTTAACATTCTCTTATGGGCCAGGGGGTGAACATAGTACAACATATTTAGGCGAAGGGAAAAAACCAACTATTCAAACACTTTTAAAGCTTGCTGATAAACACAATATTGCTAATGCTAAAGAGATAATAGAAACAATAAAAGCTATTGTTAATAATTTTAAAGAGTATGCTAAGAGAGCGGAGCTAAAAACTCAATCCCTAAATGCTATCGATACGGTTTTAGATAAATACTGCAATACTTAAAAGTCTGTAGCTACCTGCTGGAGTATCCACTCCCACTTTCCAAAACCACTATCACTATTTATATGTCCTGCGTTTTGGAGAGTTTTCATCTCTATATTTAACTCTTCTTGTAATTTTTTTACTTCATCCATTGTCATATAGGGATCATTTGTTGAACTTACAAGTAAGCTTTTTTTTGCAAAAAGTTTTTTTGGTGTAGCTACTGGAAAAAACTCTTCTAACTCTTGGACTTTACAGTTCATACTTGGAGGTGCTACAAGAAAAAGCTTTTCAACTGTTGCAATAACTTCTTCATTACATAAGTGAAACCATAGAGTGTTAGCTAGTGAGTGGCAGACAACTATATCTGGTTTAAAGTCAGCTAGGGCAGATTTAAGTTCATCTAACCAGACATCAAGTTTTGGCTCATCGTAGTTACTAAAACGCAAGAAGTTTACAGTTCCATAATCCTTAGCTAACTCTCCAGCTAAATAAGATTGCCAATGAGGAGTATCACTCCCACCCCAACCATGAAGAAGTAGAACTTTTTTACTCATTACTCAACTAACTTCTTGAAGTTTTTAAGAGTTATGAGTCTAAGATTCTCACCCTTAAGAGTTTTAAGCTCATTTGAAAAGCCATTTTTTGAGACTATTACAAAAATATCGGCTTTGATATTTGATTTTGTACAAAGCTCTTGAAGTCTAGTTAACTCACTCTTTTTTATCTTTGCATTTGTGTATTTACATACACCAACAACAACTTTTCCAGATACAGTTGTCGCAAAGATATCTAGGTCAATATCATTATCCCAGTAACTGCCGATATCTTTGATTTTATCATCTACAAAGTTGAGTTTTAAAAGCTCATAAGAGAGTTCTACAAATGTTAGATGAGTAAACTCTGCACTACGATTAGCAAAATTTTCTCGTATCTCTTTATAGTCACCATCACGAATGCCTTTAAATATAGGAGAGATAAAAGCAAACCAAAATCTTAAAAATGGAGAAGTGAAATAGAGTCTGTTTGATACAGATTCACTCTCCTCCCAGTTTGTAAATACTGCCTTAGATTTATCAAGTTTGATGATACCACTTTCACATAGTTCTTCTATTGCGTTTTGACCAACCTCTTTAGCAACATTTGCACGTCTAAACGCAGTATGTGTTTTACCATCACCTTGAGCAATACCACTAAGTATAGAGTGATGTAGAGGAAGACCATTTGTAAGCTCTGTAACATCATTACGTATATATCTAAAATCGGGAAGAATGAGCTCTTCAATTAACAAAATAGATGATTTAGAAGTATCGATACTCCCCCAACCAACACCACCAAAAATAGCAAATTTTTCAATTGCGTCTTGCATAGTCTTTGGTTTATGTTCTTTATAAAATGATTTAAATTGCTCTAAAAGAGTCTCTTTACTTAAAATGATGGGTATGCCTTTAATTTATATTTTAAAATTATACAAGCTTCTTACTCTTTTAGCAAACATACTTAACTACACAGAGACTACACACTTTAAAAGTACAATACTCTAAACATAATAAAAGGACAAAAAATGAAAAAATTAACTCTTGGAGCTCTCCTACTTAGTGCAGCACTATTTACAGGAATGGGTGCAGTATCGCTAAGTGCAGCAGATATGAAGTGTGGTGCTGGTAAATGTGGTAATGCTAAAAAAGTTCCTGCTAAAAAATGTGGTGCTGGTAAGTGTGGTAATGCTAAAAAAGTTCCTGCTAAAAAATGCGGTGCTGGTAAGTGTGGTGATGCTAAAAAAGTTCCTGCTAAAAAATGCGGTGCTGGTAAGTGTGGTACTAAATAACTATCTGACTTTATATAACAGAGAGTTCTCTGTTATATTTCCAACTTCATTCTATCTTCTGCAAAAATAACCTTTCCATCATAAACACTCTTTATAACTTTTAAACTATTTTTTTCATCACCTAAGGTTCTTCTCATTCTATGTGTTAGAACTATCTTTTTTACAGCTGCGTTTTTAGCAATTTTTCCAATCATTAAAGGTCTCATGTGAAGTTGTATTGCATAGCCTTGTTCTGCTTGTGGCACTGCATGATGTGCTACAAACAGGTCTGCATTTTGAGAGATATTTTCTAAGGTTTTATCTTCATTGTTTGTATCTCCACTTATCACTATACTTTTACCATCAACATCAATTCTTAGAGCCAGAGAAGGAACGATACCATGATGAACTCTAATAAACTCTAAAGAAAAATCTTTATAAACTCTTCTAGTACTGCGTTTTATATCTATAGGTACTATCTTAAAAGAGTCACTATTATCACTTAAAATATCTTGCATATAACGATACGCACCTCTCTTACCAAAGAGCATCTTTAAAAATTCTGTAGTCGAGGGGAAGTACGCATTTCCATCTGGAGCTATAATATCTAGTGTATCACTTCTCTGAGAAAAGAATCCTGCTTTCATAAATGCAGGTAAATCAACACTATGGTCTATATGTAAGTGTGTTAAGACCACAGCTTGAAGAGTCTCTAGTTTTGCACCACTCTGCTCAAAATGAAGCATAGAACCACTCCCCATATCTACTATAAGTTTTGCTTCTCCATCTATCCAAAGAAGATATGATGTACTTGCTCTACCATCAAGCTCTGGACCACCTGAACCTAAAATTTCAAACTCCACTTTTGCACCAAAAAGTGAGTTTGCAAGAAGAAGGATAAAGAGTATATATTTCACTATTTTACATCCTGAAATTTATCTCTAATCTCTAAAAATCTATCTAAATTCTTTATAAAAAGCTCTACTATTTTTGGATCAAAATGTTTACCACTCTGCTCTTTAAATAGTTCTAAAATTTTCTCTAACTCCCATGCTTTTTTATAAACTCGATTACTTCCAAGTGCATCAAAAACATCTGCAACTGCTGTTATTCGACCATAAATATGGATATCTTCACCTTTTGTTGCATTTGGATAACCTGAACCATCCCATTTTTCATGATGCTCATTTGCAACAATTGCAGCTGCTTGAAGAATCGGTTTGCTAGAACAATTTAGCATGTCATACCCTAATGAAGCATGTGTTTTCATAATTTCAAACTCATCAAAAGTCAATTTTCTAGGTGCATTTAAAATAGCATCAGGGATCCCTACTTTTCCTATATCATGCATAGGTGAAGCGATCTGTAAAGTACTTGCCTCTTCTTGAGATAGTCCATATAAGAGTGCCAACTCTTTAGAGTAAAAAGCCACTCGTTTTACATGTTTTCCAGTCTCTTTTGAGCGTGTCTCACCAATCTCGCCCATTGCATATATGATCTCTCTCTGTGTCTCTTCAATGGCATCATTTAACTCTATTACTTCTGTTACATCTATTAAATAGGCCAGCAGTAATTTCTCTTGCTTGATACCCTGAAGCTCAATCTGATAAGTTTTTTTACTATGTGCAAATATAACGGTCTGTGTTTTAGAGCTGATAATTAAATCTTCAATATCTTTAATATCGATACATTGAGAAGAAGTGAACTCAGAAAATTCTCTTGATGCTGCACTATTTCTAAAAACCAATTCTCCTTTTATATCAAATATAAAAACACTTGATGGATTATACTTTGGGAGTAGTGAAAGATAGTAGTTCTTTTTACTAAAACGCTCATTTATTTTAAGAAAATAGTATCCAAAACAGAACTTTGTACTTGCAGTATAAAGAACAATACCGGCAATAATCAAGAGAACATAGTACTCAAAATAAAGAGCACAAATAACTAGTATTATTGCAAGTATAAATCTTATCACTGCATCTGAACTACTCATATTACAGCCATGTTTCTCAAACATTTTAAAACCTTATATTTTTTTTAGTATACCGTAAATATCTATATTGACCTAAAATGACTACACAAACTATACACAGATAAATAGTACAATTTTTCTATAAAAAGGAGTTTATTATGAATATCAAAAATATATATTTAGAGTTCACAAATATCAGTGGGTACGGGAAGTCCCTCTCTCTACTCTTAGCTAGAGTAGCTGTTGCATATGGGTTTTATGAACCAGCAATGATGAAATGGCAAGATATAGATTCGGTTAGCCAATGGTTTGGATCTATGGGTATACCACTTCCTACTCTCAATGCTTATATGGCAGCTAGTACAGAGACTATAGGTGTTGTTTTATTAACCTTAGGACTCTTGACCCGTCTAATTTCTATTCCACTTATTATTATCATGATAGTTGCTATTGTAACTGTTCATCTTCCAAATGGCTTTAGTGCAGGAGTTAATGGCTATGAAATTCCACTCTACTATATGCTATTTTTATCTATATTTCTCACTCAGGGTGCCGGTAAGTTTTCTCTAGATAGAGTTCTCTTTGTAGAGAAAAATTAAATAGTAGTGCTTACTCTAAAATAAGTACTTCGATAACACCATTTTGTATAATGACATCACTTATCATAGTGTTCGCAGTCTGAAGGCTTAAACTTGCATCTTCAAGTTTATAGATTGGTTTTTTTGAAAAATAGATATTTAAGAGTAATTCACTCGCTATGATGAACTTTTTTTGTAAACTATGTGAGAGGTGTTCGTTCTCTATTTTTTCTATTTTTATTTTTTGTAAGTAGATATTTTTTCCATCATATTTTATACTACTTTTTGCATAAATAGTAAAAACCGGAACCGAACCATCTTTCAAAACAAAAGAAGGGTTCTCAACCTTAGAACTAAACAAGATAAGATTACTCTCTTCATCGATTTGTAGTTTAGGCTCAGAGAAAATAAATTTAGAAAAAAGAAACTTCTTCTCTAATGGAAACTTTTTTTCTATATTTTCATTTAATTCACTAGGTGTAATAATATAACTAAATGCATATATATCTCCAAGCATCAAAAAGAGAAATAAAAAAATCTTCATTATTTATCTCTCTTAACAAGTGAATATAGTGTCTCATAGTTTAGCTTTTCATAAACCATAATCCACTCTAAAACACTGAGATATGCATCTCCCTGCTTACTCTCTTTTACTTTTTCTAGTGCCTTATACTGAGTCACTAATGCTATGTCATTCATTTTAGAGAATGGATACCAGATAAGAAAAACTAAAATTATTAATTTAACTGAATTTTTCACTATAAACTGTTGCATAGTGGCAAGTCTATCTATCTTAATAATTAAAAAGAGAATCATAACGACAACAGATAAAAAGTTTAACATTCCTGCGACAAGAGACATAACAATAGCAAAGGGAGGAATAAAAAGATGCTTGATGGCACCATCTCCTAACTCTTTATACTTATCTCTCTCCAAATCTTTTTTACTTAGTAAAAACTCTTCTAAATACTGCTGTTTAAACTTTGGTTTGTAAAATTTACTATAAAACTCAGATGTATCTTTTTGGCGAAGCATGTTGTAAAGAATCGTGCCATATTTCTTTCCATGCTCTTTTAGTATATCAGCTTTAAAGTAGTAAACAAACTGTTTATAATTAAGTCCAAATTTAATATTTTTACCTGTTTTTTTCTTCATCTCTGAACGAAACTGTTTTTTAATTTTTATAAATTCTCTGTTTATTTTACCTCTATAGGCTCTTGCAAACTCTCTCTTTGAGTAGTTAAAGTTCTTAGATACATTAAGCCCTTTTGATCTTAGCTCTTTTACAACTTTTGACTTGACTTTATAGTGGTTAAAAAAACCTTTTTGTCCTAAGTCTGGAGTGATACCACCTGATTTTTTTATAAACTTTTTATACCCTTCTTCTTCTACTACTCGATCTATTGCACTTCTATTTGGGCAGTATTTTCCACACCATCTATTTGGTTCTATATAGTGTCCAAACTGTCTGTTCATAGCTGACCTATACTTTCTTTTTGCCTTAGAATAATTTCTATACTTGAAATACTTATATAAATCTTTATATATTTTCTCTCTTTTATTACTAGATAAGGTGATAGATTTTTCATACTTAATCACTTTTCTTTCATAATCAATATACTTTTGATGCAATTTCCCTGTAAAGTCTTGATACTCGGCATTTAAAACACTTGCATTATCAAACTTAGCAAACTCACTGTTTATCTCTTTACTCTTCTGTAAGTAGTGGTTGTACCCATCAATAATCTCTTGAGCTTTATCTTCAAACTTTTTTTCCGCTTCTTTATATTCCTCATGTCCATACTTAAGAATGAAAACATCAGTAAATTGATTTTTTCCTTTTTTTATCAGTTTATCTATAAGTTTTTCATCGATATAGTTTAGTAAAAAGATATTAGAGAAGATTACTTTATCTTCAATACTTAAATCATTTAAGTGTGATTGAGGCATAAAAGATTCATAGCCTAAAGAGCCGTTTAACATTCCATATTTAAATGCAGAGATGTAGTAAGAGGTATACCTTTTATCTTTATTATCAAGAACAATTTTATCCATCAATGAAGTAAGTGCTGTGTGAAAGCTAAAAAAGAGTGCAATGATTGTTATTCCCATCGCTATAGGAAGGGCTGGTCTGTTTTCTTCTGAAAATAATTTTCTATATAACAGATAAAAAAATGGTGTTAAAAGAAGTGTTAAACCTACAGAACTAACATTATGCCCTAGTGATTCAATATACTCAAGTGACTCTTGTGTTACATCAGAGTTTGTAATCACATCTATTAAGTAGCCATTATAAAAGACTTCTACACCTAAATAAATAATTTTAGAGATAATAATAAAAGCTAAAAAGTATGCTCCATATTTTGGAAGAGTGAAATTTTTTATACTACTCATCTACCTAAATTCCTTCACTAAAATCTATAAAACCTGCTGTTTTATGAGATGATGAAGATTTTTTTATAGTTGCTTTTTCTCCTGTCACCTTTACTCGATGTTTAGAGTTATATTTGTAAGAGCTGTCAAAAAGTGTTTTAGCTTTATAGTGCTTATATTTTCCATTTGAAGCTAAATATCTTCCTGTTTTTATGATTTTTGCATGATTTTTAAGAGCATAGTTTACATTTATATCCCTAGGAAGATAAGCAACTGAAGATTTTGGAAGTTTACATTTGTTTGCATTTTTCTGAATTAGTCTAAAAAGTCTAGTATTTTTAAAGCCTACTTCTCGAACTAACTTTTCATTATACTCTTTATCTTCTCTTGTTTTAAGAGCATTTAACACTACTGCTTCAACAGAATAACCTTCTATCTTAATCATAGGTTTCTTTTTTAAATTTATATATGATGTTGAAGACAACTCTTGAAGATCATCAAAGGCGAGAAAAATTTGTTTAAGTGGTTTGTCTCTATCAAAGTTTAGGCTATCAACTCTAACACCACTCTTTTTATCTATAGATTCTGTAGCTTGATAATAGTAACCATAGTTTGCTTTTGAAAAGACATAAGAGCCTTCACTTCTCTCCTTATCTTTTATACAATATAGAGCTGGGCGAATTGCTATTTTTTGACCTCTATCATCATATGCTTCTTCAGTATGATAAATGAGTATATTTTTAATGACTATAGGGTACTTAAATTTAACTGCATAGTAAGGTACATCAAACCTTCTACTCCCTGTTTTTTTAAAACAAAATGTACTACTACTTATATCTCTAGGTACATCATCCCACTTATAAAAGCTATGTCCCATTTTTCCTTTTAAGTGTGTAGATGGGTAGAGCCTTGGAGTAATAGATATCTGCTCTTTAGGGTAGTCAAACTCTTGATTAAAGAGCTTTATCATCTCTTTTTTCTTTTCACTTTCTACTTTGTTAGTAGTAGGTGAATAACTTCTTGATGCACATCCACTAAAAGTTAAAAATATTGCTATTAACAAGATTGCCTTGATAATATCTTCTGTTCTTAAATATTTTTTCATTAAACCCTCTTTTATTAACTAATATTCATATAAATAAATTGAAGAGATTATACACAAAATCTTTTACACAAAGCTTACACACTTACTCGGTATAATCATAGTAGAAAAACAAGGAGGCTATTATGTGTATTCCTCATGGAGCTACTCGCTCAAAAAGTAACGGCTTTGTTGCAGATAACAAACCAAAGAAACATATAAAGAAAGTTTCTCAAGATCAGTTTGAAAAAGGTGATCCTGATTTTATAGATGAGAGGACATCTCTCTATGTTCCTAAGAAAAAAGAGTCTCTCTTTAACTCGCTTTTTGGACTATAATGCAGATATTATCTCGTAGAAACTTTCTAAAAGCAGGTTTTTTATCTTCTGCTGTTTTTGTTATGAATGGATGCAATCTTATTAGTATAGTAACACCCATTGATACAATTATCCTAGTTCAAGATGATCTTTTTCCAAAAGCTAAAGAGTTAAACATAAATACAAATAGCTATATACACCTCATTTTAAATCACTCCCGTATAACAGACGCAGACAAAGAGTTCATAAAAAATGGTGTAAAATGGCTCAATGAAGAGGCTGTTCAGACATACTCCACAACCTATATAAAACTTAACAAAATACAGAGGCAAGAACTTCTCACACAGGTTTCTAAAACGCAGTGGGGTGATAGTTGGCTTTACAATATGCTCTCATATCAATTTGAAGCGATGCTTGGTGATCCAATTTATGGCTCAAACAACAATGAAGCTGGCTGGAAATTTTTAAAGTTTCAAGGTGGATTACCTCGTCCAACAAAGGCTTTTTTATGATGTACGATATATGTATAGTTGGCAGTGGTGCAGGTGGCTCTCCTATCGCTTACGAACTGGCAAATGCAGGCTATAAAGTAGTAGTTCTTGAAAAAGGAAAAAACTACACTGAGGACGATTTTAATAAAGATGAGTTAGCAGTATCAAGACGAGAGATGTTTACTCCTCCTCTTAATGAACAAAAACATATCATAAATGAGTATGCAGAAGATGGAAGTTTCACCTCTTATGATGGAGAAGAGTCTGCTTGGAATTTTTGGAATGGTTCTATGGTTGGAGGCTCATCAAACCTAATGAGTGGTTACTTTCATAGAATGAAACCAAATGACTTTAAACTTCACTCTGTCTATGGGCACATAGAAGGTGCAAATATCATTGACTGGGCAATTACATATGAAGAGTTAGAACCTTACTATGAAAAAGTAGAGAGAGTTGTTGGGGTTAGTGGAAAGATTGTTAAACATCAACATCAAGAACCACGCTCTACCCCTGACTTACCCTATCCAGAGCTTCAGGTAAATGGAGTAACAAGATGGTTTGACTCAGCATGTAAAGCACTTGGCTTTGAGCCTATACCTACACCTCGTGCTGTTCTCTCTGTAGATGCCTTAAAACGCAGGGGCTGCTACTACTCAAATTTCTGTGGAAGTTATGGCTGTGCAAGTGGAGCAAAAGGAAGTGCTAGAGCAGCTCTTTTACAAAAGTGTGATGCCAAGATTATTACAGATGCTTTTGTCTTTAAACTTTTAGAAAAAAATGGAAAGATTAAAAAAGCCCTCTACTATGATAAATTAGGTTTTGCCAAAAGTATAGAAGCTAAAATTTTTGTTCTTGCCGCTCAAGCTATTGAGAGTTCAAGAATCCTTTTAAACTCAAAAACAAAAAAAGAACCGTATGGTCTTGCAAACTCTAGTGGAGAACTTGGTAAAAATCTAATATTTTCAGGTGGTGGTTCAGGAAGTGGACGATTTGTATTTGAAAACCTTAGTAAAACGCAGAGAGAAGAGCTGATGCAAGTTGGTGTTTTTTTTAACCGTTCACTTCAAGACTGGTATGAGTTTGAGAGTGATGGAAAAAAATATAAAGGAGGAACAATCGACTTCCTTTTTGAACACCAAAACCTCATCTCAAGAGTTAACCGTGAACTTTATGATGATAATGGAAATTTACTATGGGGAGAAGTTTTAGCTGAAAAAATCCATAAGAGTATAACTAGCTCAAGAGTACTTACTTTTGAAGTTTTTAATGACTGGCTACCAACTGATAACTGCTTTGTTAGTGTTGATAAAAAAGTACAAGACAAATACGGGGTCAATGTAGGAGTAATAAATCTCTATAGCCACCCACAAGATATAAAAGTAGGAGAACATCTCGCTAAAAACGCAGTAGAAGTCCTAAAAAAGATGGGTGCTATAGATGTCAGTATGAACATATCAGCATCACCCCCACCAAATTTAGTTGCAGGAGGGTGTCGTTTTGGAGATAATCCTAAAACTTCTGTTTTAGATAAAAACTGTAAGGCTCATGATTTAGATAATTTATATGTAACAGATGCTTCTTTTATGCCAACAGGAGGAAGTGTTCCCTACACTTGGACTATCTATGCAAACTCTTTTCGTGTAGCTGATCTTATAAAAGAGAGCTTAGCCAATAAACTTTAAAAGCTCAATATAAAGAATTTTCATATCTATAGGTTTTGCAATGTGAGAATTCATTCCAGATGCTAAAGATTTCTCTATATCTTCTTCCATAACATTTGCACTCAAGGCAATTATAGGAATATTTGGATCACTCTCTCTTATAATCTCTGTTGCTTCATAACCATTCATATTTGGCATCTGAATATCCATAAGAATTAAGTCATAATCTTTTTTCTTAAACATCTCTACTGCACTCATACCATCAAGAGCAAACTCAAGTTGTAATTTTGAATCTTCAAGAAGCATACTTAAAAGAGATTGATTCATTTTATTGTCTTCTGCTACTAAAATAACTATATCTTCTAAACTGTTTATCTCTTCTTCCAGCTCTTCAAGAGTTTTCTCTTTCACTTTTTCAAGATCATTAAGCTTAGATGGAAGCATCTCAATCATAAAAATAAAGCTGCTACCTATTCCGTATTCACTCTTAACACTTAGTGTACCACCCATCATTTCAACAAGATTTTTACTTATAGCAAGTCCAAGACCTGTTCCACCATACTTTCTTGTGGTATCCATATCAGCCTGAGTAAACTCTTCAAATAGAGTTTCAATCTGCCCTTTTCTAAGTCCGATACCACTATCTTTTACTTCAAATCTTATTTTATTATTTGCTCTCTCTTGGAGAGAAATTAAAATATCTCCCTTAGAAGTAAACTTAATAGCATTACTTACAAGATTTGTCAGTACTTGTGTAATTCTCAAAGAGTCCCCAATACGGTTAAAATCAGATATACCTCCATAGTTCACCTCAACACTAAGACCCTTCTCATCGGCTTGTTCCATAAACATACTTTTTATATTATCGATACTACCTTTAAGATTAAAGTCATGTTTTTCTATATGCATTTTTCCAGATTCTATTTTTGAAATATCTAAAATATCATTGATCACACCAAGGAGAAGCTCACTCGAAAGATTTACTTTTTTCATAATATCACTCTGTTTATCACTCAACTTTGTTTTAAGCATAATTTTCACTAAACCAACAACAGCATTTAGTGGTGTTCTTATTTCATGTGACATATTTGAAAGAAATTTTGTTTTAAACTCTAGGGCATTTTTTGTTTTTACATTTGCAAGTTCAAGATCTGTATTTTTATCCTCTTGGGCTCGGTAGAGTTGGTAGGCATAAAATAGAAGCATACTAATTAGAAGTAAGATAAATATTACTATAATATTCATCGTAAGGATTTTTTCTTGAATATTTAAGTTTCTCTGCAACAGAGAATCTTCAATAACTTCAATATACTTGTCATTTAGTAGATATGAATACGCAAGTACTTCATGAGTAATTGAGATATATTTATGCAACTGTTTTTTATCAAGAGCAAAAAGTTTTTCAGTATCTACCTCATTACTAATTTTTGTAAGTTTAGCCGAAACACTCTCCATATAGTTTATCAATACTTTAGTATCTTCATACTGTCCAAGCTCTTGCACAATAGCGGCTATTTCTTCTGAACTTAAGTAAATTAACTTAGTCTGTTCTATAAAAATATTTTTCTTCTTATCACTTATATGAGATGTATATAAAAGTTCTTCTATGATGTTATGATTTATAAGAAGGCTAATAAGAGACTCTGGCATATAGTGAGTTAGTAAAGAAGTAAGATAGTAAACTTTTCTATCTTTTTCAAACAGAAGCTCTGAGATATCACCTACTCTATAGTTTTCATGACCTATATCATTTAAAAAATCATAATACTCCTGTGAAGTCATATTAAAATATTTTAACTTTTCCATTTTTTTATTAAAAGTTTCATTTGTACAGGCTGGATGTACTTTTTGTAGTAAGTATATCTCTTGAATATTTTTTTTGATTTTACTCTCTTGTGCTTTGCTATCATTATTCACAAGATAGTCCCCATGATATGTCGCAACATTCATAGCAAGAGAGGAGAGTGCTCTTAAATAAGTAACACCATGAATCTCTCTTTCACTTGTGTACATTTCATCTTTATACTCATTATGCAGGTTTATATATACAGAGAATATAGAGCCAACAGAGATAAGATATATAATTAAAAAATTAACTATTATTTTCATACAATGATTATAGCACCTTATGAAGAAAAATCAATACACAAGGCTAAGTTTATCTATCTTTTAGTTGGCTTTTTTGGTAGATCTCAAAAGCAATAGGAATTATAACCAGACTTAGTATAGCCGAGCTTACAATTCCCCCAAGCATCGGTGCGGCAATGCGCTGCATCACCTCACTTCCTATACCGTGAGTGTACATAATGGGAGCAAGTCCT
>Ga0256826_1001265_pt1 | contig 15752 bp, 12 predicted proteins | sample CV79metaG_FD_185975 | JGI IMG/M metagenome (GOLD analysis project Ga0256826, IMG submission 185975) | Hydrothermal vent microbial communities from East Pacific Rise, Pacific Ocean - CV79 | ecosystem: Environmental > Aquatic > Marine > Hydrothermal vents | place: Pacific Ocean: East Pacific Rise...
TAGTTTAAATTATAAATAATTATATGACATTCTTTTAGTATAATGAAAAAGAGTCTCAACTCTTGGAGTTTATGATGCTAAATAATTTTTTTATCTCTAATCCTCTAGCCGATAAAGGTAGCAATCTTTACCGTCAGATCATGGCTGTAAACTACCTTCTTTTAGTGGCTATTATGGCTGAAATATTTATCTTTTTGGACTATCTCTTTATCAAAAAAAACTATCTTAGCAGCGCCGTCATTGCCCTCTTTCTTTTTCTCACTCTTTTTAGCTTTTATACCTTCAAACACTACAAAAATATCAAACTTAGCAGCATCACAGCCATTATCAGTCTCTACAGCGTATTGATTGCTATTGTTTTGATCTTTCAACTTAAAAACTACACCCTTTTATGGACTTTAGGTTTTCCCATGATCATCTTTATGATCAGTGGCCACAAAAGAGGTCTCTACTTCTCCATCATTTTCTTTGTCATTATCTATGCTATTTTGTACTCTTACATCGATCGTTTTTTAAGTGGTACCGAATTTATAAGGTATGTACTATTTTCAATCATCATTACACTCGCTTTTTACCTTCAAGAAAAAAACACATATGAAGCCATAGATGCCCTACAAAGACTTAATGATGAATTAGATCTGAAGATCATAGAGGGGATCAAAAAAAGTCGGGCTAAAGATGAGTTACTCCAACAACAGAGTAAACTCGCTGCTATGGGTGAGATGATCGGTGCTATTGCCCATCAATGGAGACAACCTCTCAATATTTTAAATCTCAACATGCAGATGCTTCACTTTGATTATCTTAACAACAAGATCGATGAGACCTATTTGTTGGAGTATATCGATAAAAATGAAGATACCATCTCGTTTATGTCTCAAACCATTGATGACTTTAGAAACTTCTTTCGTATTGAAAAAGAGGTCCGTACTTTTGATGTCAAAGCAGTGCTACTCAGCACCTTAAACATGCTCTCTGCACAACTTCAAGAAAATCATATCCATATCACAATCACAGGTGATAGCTTTAGTATAAACTCTTATCAAACAGAGCTTCAACAAGTTATCATCAACCTCGTTGCCAATGCTAAAGATGCACTTATAGAGAAAAAAATCAAAGAACCCCGTATAGAGTTTATTGTAGAAAATGATTGTTTAGAGGTCATTGATAATGCCGGTGGCATAGAGGAAGAGGTTGCACAACGTATCTTTGAACCCTACTTTACGACCAAACCACAAGGAAAAGGAACCGGTATGGGCCTCTATATGTCAAAGATGATCATTGAACAAAACATGCAAGGGCACATAGAGTACAAAAGTGTACCAGATGGCTCTAACTTCATCATCTGTTTTAATGATGCACAGAAGCAATAGCTCTCTTTTATAAGACCTTAGGCTTTGCATTTCTAAGATAGTAAAGTACTGCTTTAATGATGTCATCATCATCTTTACTTGCTGATTTTTCACTCTCTTTAGAGCCGTTAGCATACTCAATCGTAATGTTTTGGCCATAATTCATAATCTTCGTGATCTTCTTCTCTATAGAGAGAAGTTTGATGACCATAAGTTCAATAAACTGCTTGGTGGCATCATCTAAGGTACCAAAACGATCGATCATCTCCTCTTCGATCTCATAGATCTCCGTTGCCTCTTCACATTGAGCCAAACGACGGTAAAGCTCTAGTCTAATACGATCTTGTTGAACCACTTCATCAGAGATATACGCAGAGATCGTCAGTTTGATATCTACCTTCGCCCGTTTTTTATCTTGGGTATTACTCAACTCTTTAATGGCATCTTCTAACATCTTCAAGTAAAGAGAGTACCCAATGTTCTTAATGTGCCCACTCTGAGCATCTCCTACCAAGTTACCACCGCCACGGATCTCTAAATCATGATGGGCTAAGATAGAGCCACTTCCCAAGAAGCTATTGGACTCTAAAGCGATAAGACGTTTTTTAGCCTCATCTGTCAGCATCTCCTTGTTCTCAACAATGAAGTAAGCAAAGCCCTCAATGTGCCCACGACCCACACGCCCACGTAGTTGGTGTAAGTCTGCAATACCAAAACGATCAGCCCCATCGATCAACATCGTATTGACCTGAGGCATATGAATACCTGACTCAATGATGGAGGTCGCTAACATCACATCATACTTCCGCTCTTGAAAGTCCAAGAGTGCTTTTTCTGTCTCTGCCGCACTGATTTTTGAGTGTAACATCAAGATGCGAAGGTCAGGCAATAGCTTTTTCAGTTGGCCTTCTTTGATCGGCATCATGTTGATGTTGTTAAAGACATAAAAGAGCTGTCCACCGCGACGTAGTTCACGTAAGATTACCTCTTTGAGCATCTTCTCATCATAGGCTTTGACAAAGGTACGTACCCCTTGACGCTCACTTGGTGGTGTCATCAACTGACTCATCGTCTTAATAGAGCTAAGGGCTTGGTTGAGTGAACGTGGAATCGGCGTAGCACTCATAGAGAGAAGGTGTACCTCTTCATGCATCTGCTTAAGCTTCTCTTTTTGCTTGACTCCAAACTTATGCTCTTCATCAATGATGACTAAGCCTAAGTTTTGAAACTCTGTTCCAAAGAGCGCATGTGTTCCCACTATACAATCAATACGTCCCTCTTTCAGACCCACTTGAGCTGCTTTTTTAGCCTTTGGTGTACTAAAACGATCCAGCTTTGCGACACGTACTCCATAATCTTCAAAACGCTCTACAAGAGAGTGATAATGCTGTGCACTTAAGAGTGTTGTTGGCACAATCAATGCTGTCTGATACCCCGCTTTAGTGACGGCGTAGATCGCATTCATCGCCACCTCTGTCTTACCAAAACCAACATCTCCACTTAAAAGACGATCCATGATATGGCCTCCAGCCATCTCACCTAAGATCTCTTGAATCGACTGACTTTGGTCTGCTGTATATTCAAAACCTGAAGATCTTTGAAACTTTTTGATCTCTTCTTTATCAAAATTAATCTTTGGTGCAGGGATAAGTGCCCGCGCTGCAGCTGTATTGATAATTTGACCCGCAATCTCAAAGAGACGCTTTTTAACCTTCTCTTTTAACTTAGCAAAACTACCCTTGCCAAGCTTATCTAAGACAGGAAGCGCACCGCCTCCTGCCATATAACGGTCTATAGTCTCTAAGTTCTCAACAGGAAGAAGCACTTTGTCATCACCAAGGTATTTGATAACAACAAAATCTTTAACACCCCCAAGTATCTCAGCTTGTTCGATCTTCTCAAAGATCCCTAGACCATAATCTTCATGAACAACGTAGTCACCCTTTTTCAGATCATCTAAGATAATACTACTTTTACGGCGGCGACGTTTACTCACAGGCTTGTTAAGAGAGATGACCATCTCTTCATTACCAATGATATTTAAGATGATAGGAGAAAAGAGCAGTGTGTACTTTGAGGTATCAAAAAGATTGGCCTGTTTAAACTGTGCTTCATTAGTTGCAATCAAGGTGATCTTTTTATCTTTATGCACCTGTAGCAATGTTTGTAGATTCGTGACAGCTAAGAGCTTGATCTCCTCCTCTTCAGCCATCACATCCAACTCAAAAAGATCACGCTCAACATTGGGTTGATTGATGATATAAGCCTCTTCTACAAAACGTTGCATCTCTTTGATATAGAGGGCTTTTTTACCTGCTAAAAAAGGTTCTGAACGCTCTTGAAGATACCAAAAGCCTAAAGAAGAGAGATCTTTGACAAAGCTATCACTCTCACTCTCATTCACCCGTTGCATAATCTCTTCGTAGCCTGCTTCATCAAGTCCAAACAGCGCAGGTACGATCTCTATCTTAGCGATCTCATCACCAATACTTCGTTGCTTCTCTAATGTAAAAGCCTTAATCTCTTCGATCTCATCATCAAAAAGAGAGATACGATAAGGGTGTTCATTTCCAGGAACAAAGATATCAATGATATCGCCACGAAAGCTGATCTCACCCTCGACTTGCACCATATCAACAAAGTTATAACCCCAAAAAAGCATCTGCTCTTTAAATGCTTTAAGATTGATTGTCTCTGCATACTCTAGCGCTCTTGTCTGCAATAATTCAGCTTTAGGGTAGTTAAAAAGCAGTGTCTTAAATGGAGCAATGATCAGTGGTTTGAGCGTAGCATCATGATAGACACGTAGTGCTTGAAGAAGTGCTGACATCTCCTCTTTAAAGGGACGAAGATCATCATTGTAAAGTGCTCTAAAGTCAGGAAAAAGAAGGTACTCTCTTTTAAAAAAGCGTGCCACTTCTGCCAGTTCTAAAGCCTCTTTTTCATCCTCACATATTACTACTTCTAAATCATCGATCGCATTTTTTTTAAACTGCTCGAAGAGTCTGCTTTGAGACATCTGCCCTCTTTTCTTGACCAAGTACAGCCAAGGTTCTTATATTTTCGAAATTGTATCAAAAGCTATGACAAAAACCCTTTTAGCTTTCGTTATGACGCTATTTTGTTATGTTAGATTCAGTCGTTAGGTTATTTTCATCTGAGTGCTCATTATAGATCCCTTGATCTATCCAAGCCCCTATAAGCTCTAAGAGTGGATTCCATGGAACCCGTTTCTCTTTTTCAAAGATCTGCTCGTAATTACCCATCGTCCACTTTATAAACCAAAAAGGATTTAATGCACGTTGCATATAACGGATCTCATAATGAAGATGTGGACCATTAGAACGGCCTGTATTGCCTGTTAGTGCAATAAGATCACCCTTTTGAATCACCTGCCCATGACGTACTTTGATCTTTCCAAGGTGTGCGTAGTAACTTTTGAAGCCATAAGAGTTATCAATGATGATAAGCTTTCCATAGCCACTTTTACGATGATATCCCGCATACTCCACTACGCCATTAGCAGTTGCATAGACTTCAGTTAACAACTTAGCCCGCATATCACTACCTTGATGAAACTGCTTTTTACCTGTGATCGGATTTTTGCGATAACCAAACTTAGAGGTGATTCCGGCATACTTTATAGGAGATCCATTAGGGATGATATCAAAGATGAGATGTCGTTGTGTAGAGGTTAGTTGTGCCACATTGACACGCTCCGTCATCGGAACACTCTCATCACTCTCCATACCAATGAGCTCTTCAATATTGGCCAAACGCTCATCGAGTTGGGAGATCTCTAGTTCACGATTTTTGATGGTCTGCTCTAAGGTTTGGTTTTGCACTTGCAAGAGGTCTCTCTTACTTTCGATCATACCTAACTCTTTGGTAAGATAAAAGACCGTATAAGCGCTTAACAACAAGAGAATAATTACGATAGAGATGGAGTAAAAGGCAAAATGTTTGATACGTTTATGAAAGCTAAACTCTTTGACTCCGTTAGCATCTTCGATGGTGATATTGATCTTATGGTCCATCAAAGTGCCTCCTCTACCTGCTTAGCTGAGTGAACGTAAAAAAGCCTCTGCCACACTAAACGAACCAAAGACCAGATAGTTTTTATCTTCTACTATTGTATCGTATTTTGTAAGGGGTATTTTTTTAGCGTTTATCACAGCTGTTAAGAGTGCCTCTTGTTCTACACGAACATCATCAACATCGATGAGTTCGATATCTGTGATGATGGGTCTCAAGATCTCTAAGATCTGCTCATAATCTTTATCTCTATAAGAGTTATAGATCAAGGTAAACTTCTCTCCTTGAAGCGTGGAGGCAATGGCTTCAGCTGCTAAAGCATTATGGCCAACATCGAGATATACATTAGCACGTATCTTACTCAAACGGCCAAAAAGAGGTGCTTTGGCCAAGACCTCGATATCAGCACTGTAACCTAAAAACACTAAAGCACTGATCGCTAAAAGTAGGTTCTCTTGAAGATACTTTGGTAGATGGTATTGTGCTGCAATCGTATTGATCTCATCTTGTTTCTCTTGAGTCAAGATATTGTCGATCTCAAATGCAGTAACATTTTTTTCAGATGCTATGCGTTTAAATGTTGTTTTGATCGAAGCATGCTTTTGTAAGCCCAAGATTGCACTACTTTGCATGGAGCGCATTTTAGTACCTGCAATCTCTTCAAGTTCACTGCCTAAAAAGCTCTCATGATCTTTATCAATCTTAGTAAAGAGAGAGAGTACCTTAGCAAAGACATTGGTTGCATCAAACTCCCCACCCAAGCCAGCTTCTAGTACTACGTAATCACATGGTTCATATATCACCATTGCCAAAAGTGTTGTGTACTCAAAGTAGCTCAAAGCATCAGCATCTTGAGGGGTTAGTAGTCCCATCAGTTTGCAGTGCGCTTCTTCAAATCTCAGATCGTCAACATCATGACCATTAAGCCAGATACGTTCATTAAACTTTAAGATATGAGGAGAGGTATAGTGACCCACATTAAGACTGTTTTGCAACAGTGCATTGGCTAAAAAACGCCCTGTTGTCCCTTTGCCATTGGTTCCCACAATATGAATGATCTTAGGTATGCTAAGGTGATCTTTAATACCTTGGTAGATCTTAGGCATACGCTCAAGATCGATCTCATCATAAAAGAGCGGTTTATCTTCTAAAAAGCTTTGAAGCATTTGCATTACTTTTGACGTGTTCCCTCTGCCGCAACTTGAGCGACAAAGCTATCTAAAGCCTTTGTTGCAGAGTTTGAGATGGCGTCAAAACGTTGCTGGTCGGTGATGATGGCATTGGGACTAATGGTAAAGTCAAATGTACCTTGAGCATGATAGCGTCTGCTCATCTCTTGCGTCTCTCTTGTGATCTGCAGATCGATATTGGTACGATAAGAGACGATATAACCGTTACTGTCATACTGTAAAGGTGCAAAACCAACACTGTCGAGTTCAATGATAAGATGGGTCTTTGCATTCTTTTTATGGCGTAAAGTGATATTAAAACGACGGATTACAGCCTCATCTAAAGCATCTTTCAGAAGTACCGTATTTTCAGGATCTTCCATTGAGACGATCACTTTGGTACTGATACTTTCACCCATGACCTTTTTAGCCTCATGCGAACTTGGCAGATAGCCACACCCCAAAAAGAGCGTTAAAAGTAGCGCATGAAACACAAAAAGGAGAAGGGTCTGCTTTACGCGCATCACTTAGCCTTTGACTACGATGTTGACAAGTTTGTTAGGTACAACGATCTCTTTAACAATATCTTTACCCTCTAACCATTTGGCTAAGGCCTCTTTAGCTGTAGCAATGATCTCATCTTTCGGTGCAGATGGACTCACTTCGATCTCGGCACGTCTCTTACCATTGACCGCAACACCCAAGGTCACACTATCGACTGTAAAGACCTCTTCTAAGACTGTGTTGATACCAAAGTTGTTGCGTCCAAAGAGACGCTCTGAGATATCCCACGCCAAGTGTGGTACAACAGGCTCTAAGATCGATGCTAAGATCCAGTAACCTTCTGTCCATACATCTTTATTACTCTGTTCATTCAGCGCGTTCATCGCCTCCATGACACCTGCAATCATCGTGTTAAAGGTGTAACGCTCTTCAAAGACTTCAGTCGCACGTTGAAGCGCTTCATAAACCTTTTTACGTGCTAGTTTCTCCTCTTTTGAGAGTCCAGCATGATCAATCTTTGGTAACGTCGCTGTCTCGTAAGCATTGGCACTACGTTCACTAAAACGTTTCAAGAAACGGTATGAACCTTCAACTGCTGAGTCATTCCACTCAAGCTCTTGTGTTGGTGGTGCAGCAAACAAGATAAAGAGACGTGCCGTGTCAGCACCATACTTCTCTATAAGTGCATCAGGATCAACCGTGTTGCCCTTAGACTTACTCATCTTAGCCCCATCTTTAAGGACCATACCCTGAGTCAACAACTTCTCAAAAGGCTCATCAAACTCTAAGTAACCCAAGTCACGCATCACTTTGGTAAAGAAACGGGCATAAAGCAGGTGCAAGATGGCATGTTCAATACCACCGATGTAGTGATCAACACCCATCCAGTACTTCATCTGCTCACTAGAAAAGGCCTCTTTTTCCCAGTTTTCAGGTGAGGCACAAAAGCGTAAAAAGTACCATGATGATTCCACAAAAGTATCCATTGTATCGGTCTCGCGGGTAGCCTCTTTGCCACACTCTGGACATTTACAGTGCTTAAATGTTGGGTGGTTCTCAAGTGGATTTCCTTCACCTGTGATCTCAACATCATCAGGAAGGGCTACAGGAAGATTCTCTTTTTTCTCCATCACCAAACCACAATCATCACAGTGAATGAAAGGGATAGGAGCACCCCAGTAACGTTGACGTGACACACCCCAATCTTTTAACTTGTAGTTGGTTGTTTTAGCACCCAGTTTTTCTGTCTCAAAGTGATAAATAATCTTCGATTGTACTTTTTTAGAGTTCTCACCGTCAAACTGACCTGAGTTGAAAAGAACACCCGTATCGGTAAAGGCTTTACCTGCTTCGGCTTCACCCTCTTTAGGTTTGATTACCGCTTTTATAGGAAGGTCATACTTTTTAGCAAAATCAAAGTCACGATCATCATGAGCAGGAACGGCCATAACAGCACCACTTCCATAATCCATCAAGACAAAGTTAGCAATCCATACAGGGATTGACTGACCTGTTAAAGGGTGAACAACTGAGATATCAAGAGAGAGACCCTCTTTAACCTTTTGACGATCTATCGATGAAGTATTCTTCATCACTTTGATCTTCTCTATGGCTGCATCATCTAAAAGCTTATTTTCTATCATATAAGTGACGATCTCATGTTCAGGCGCTAAAGCAGTATAGCTCACACCGTAGATGGTATCGGGACGGGTGGTAAAGACATCAAACTTCTCAAAAGCATTGTTAAGTTTTGCCTTAGAGTCTGCATCAAAATGGAGGTCAAACTCAAGACCATTGGACTTACCAATCCAGTTCTCTTGCATGGTGAGTACCTGCTTCGGCCACCCCCCTTCGATCTGCTTCAAATCATCTAAAAGCTCATCTGCATAAGCGGTGATCTTAAAGTAGTACTGATTCATATCTTTTTTGACAACAGGAGTATCACATCTCCAACAACAACCATCAACCACCTGCTCATTAGCAAGGACTGTTTGGTCATGTGGGCACCAGTTTAGTAGCCCTTTTTTACGGTAAAGTAGACCCTTCTTATACATGTCAATGATGAAGCCCTGCTCAAACTTAGTATAAAGTTCATCAGAAGTCGCCATCTCGCGCTCTTTAGAAAAGGAGAAACCAAGGGTCTTAAACTCTCCCTTCATATAGTCGATATTATCGTAGGTCCAACTCTTTGGGTTCGCACCATTTTTGATAGCAGCATTTTCAGCAGGCATACCAAAACTGTCAAAACCAATAGGGTGTAAGACATTAAAGTTTTGTTGACGACTGTAGCGTGCAAAAGCATCACTAATAGCGTAGTTACGCACGTGACCCATATGGAGACGTCCACTTGGAAAAGGGAACATACTTAAGATATATTTTTTCTCAAGTGAGTGGTCTTCTGAGGGTTCAAAACTACGGTTTTCTTCCCAAAAGTCTTGCCATTTTTTTTCAATCTCTGATGGATTATAAGTCATAAAAAAACCTTCTGTTTTTAAAATTTAAATTATTGAACCCTCTGAACAATTAGGACGTTCTCAGAGGGCTCTATTGATTTTTGATGTTTAATTACTTGAGGGTAACCCAATGCAGTTGATTGATGAGTATCGATCGATAATCAAAAATCAAAAATCCACTAGCCAAGGCTAGTGTTTAGTATTCGTCTCTATTTTTAGAGCTCTCTATAAGTACAAGTGCCATAGAGAATAAGTTGGCAATCAGTGCACCAATTGCTAAAGCAATGGCCCACTTAATATTACCGACCAACTCCAAGTAGATAAATGCTGGGATAAGGTGTAGGTCTGCTACCAAAGAACTTGCGAGTAGTTCTGCTGAAAGTAAGTTACGTACCCCTAGCTTTAAGATGGTAGAGACCAAGTTAAGACTGGCAGCAACAAAGAGCGCTACTGAGGTGTGTTCATACAAAAAACCTGCCGTTGATGTTAAACTCATCAACGTAAAAAATACATATACTACTTTTCCCCAATCCATCTTGGCTCCTAATCTCTTTTACGTGCTACTATTTTAGCACTTTCTTGACAGTTTATACAGTACCTTGTTCAAACTGTGCACGCATTTTCTCTTTTTCAGCATGACGTTTTGCTTTATCAGCCAACTTAGAGTGGTAGTTCTTGATATCAAAACCAAGCCACATTAAGATCGGTGACGCAACAAAGATCGATGAGTAAGTTCCCACTACAACACCAACTAGAAGTGTAAATGCAAATGAGTGAATAATCTCTCCACCATTGATAAAGAGGGTCAAGACCACAAAGAATGTGGTAAGTGATGTCAATGTCGTACGTGAGAGTGTCTTTGTCACTGACTCATTGATAACCACACTTAACACTGTGTTTTTTGCTTTGATGATTCCTTCACGAATACGGTCAAAGACAATGATCGTATCATTGAGAGAGTAACCCAAGATGGTCAACAGTGCAGCAAGAACATCAAGATTAACATCGATCTGTGTCAAGGCTAAAGCACCTAAAGCGATTGAGATATCATGGATCAAAGCAAAGATTGAAGCGATGGCAAAACGCCACTCAAAACGAAATGAGACATAGATCAAAATACCTAGCATCGCTAAAAGAAGTGACATCACCCCTTTTTCACGAAGTTCATTACCAACTTTTGGCCCAACAATATCAACACGACGGATCTTAAACTCACCCGTACCTTTTAAGGCTTCACGTGCCACATCTCCAATATCTTTACTAACATCTTTTGAGCTACTCTTAAGACGGATAATCACCTCATCTGGTGAACCAAATTCTGTGATACTGGCACCCTTAAACATCTCTTGTTCTTTAAGTTGCGCCCGCATCTTATCTATAGGCGCTGTACCTTGGTACTGAACTTGGACAATCGTACCACCTGCAAAGTCTACACCATAGTTTAGACCTTTAGTCGCAAGAAGTACAAATGAGCTGAGTACCAAGAAGATAGAGAACGCCATAGCAATCTTTGAACTTCCCATAAAGTTAATGGTCTTTGTCTGTTTAAAAAACTCCATTATGCGATCCTCTTCTTACTGATACCAAACCAGAAGCTTGGGTTTTTACTCTTAGTGATCTTCTTCTCTAACATCTCATAAATACCATGTGTACCTAAGATTGCCGTCAGCATCGAAGCCAAAATACCAATACTGATCGTAATGGCAAAACCTTTGATAGCACCTGTTCCATAAGCATAAAGAACAACAGCTGCAATCAACGTCGTGATGTTGGCATCTAAGATGGCGCGCATTGCATTTGCATACCCTTCTTCAATGGCCTTATGAAGCGTTTTACCTTCATAAAGCAGTTCACGAATACGTTCAGAGATGATGACATTGGCATCAACTGCCATACCTACCGTCAAGACGATACCTGCCATACCAGGAAGTGTCAGTGTCGCACCAAAGAGTGCCATCACCGCTAAGATGATAAACAAGTTTGCAAGGAGTGCAATGTTTGCAATCACACCAGCCATCTTGTAGTAGACCATCATAAAGACAAAGACCAATACAAATCCACCGATCAATGCAATCATAGAGTTACGAATACTCTCTGCACCCAAACTTGGTCCAACAGAGCGTTTCTCCATCATATAGATCGGTGCAAGAAGTGAACCTGAACGTAGCGCGATCGCTAAGTCATTGGCCTCATTAACAGTATAGTTACCGCTAACTTGAACATGGCCACCACCAATACGCTCATTGATCACTGGCGCAGAGTAAACCTCACCATCAAGAACGATTGCCATACGTTTACCTACACTTTTACCTGTAAAGTCTCCAAAGATCTGAGCCCCTTCAGAGTTCAGTGCAAAGTTGATGACAGGACGGTTGTTTTGATCAAAGGCAACCGTTGCATTAGTCAACATCCCACCATCTAAGATCGGGATCTCTTTTAGAAGGTATTTGACCTCAGGACGCTCTTTGTCTGCAAGGATGATATCTCCGTACTGTGCAGCGTCTGCATCACTCATACCATAAACACGCATCGCACGATCTTCATCAACAGCGATCAGTTCAAGCTTCGCAGCACGAGAGATAAGCTCACGCGCACGTTGCTCCTCTTCTTGTGTCTTGATACCCGGAAGTTCAACTAAGATCTTATCAGTACCTTGGCGCGCAACGGTAGGCTCTGCAAGTCCAAACTGGTTAAGACGGTTACGAATGGTCTCAATAGCTTGAGAGATCGCCTCTTTTTTCGTCTTGTCTATCGCGTCAGAAGTTAATGTCAGAGCATAATCTTCACCCACATGCTCGATATGAAGACCCTCTAACTCTGAAAGCATCTTGTCAATAGCGACAGCATCATCACTGTCTAAAATACTAAAAGTGACTTCATCATCACTCTTGGTAAGTGTGTCTAGCAAGATGTCATTATGATCTGTAAAATGCTTAACACTTGCTGCTAGTGACTTAATACGTGAACCTACAGCCTCTTCAGTCTTAACACCAAGAAGCATATGTAGACCTCCTTGAAGGTCTAGTCCTAAGGTTATCTTTGCACCTTTTTCAGTCTGCAACAGCGAAGGTGCTGAGAAGAAGAGACCAAAAGCAATGGCCGCTACAAAGATAACGACGCGAAAATTAAGCTTCATCCTCTAACTTTCTAGCAACAGAGTCTTTTGAAAGCTTTACATTAACATCGTCATTAAGCTTTACGTTGAAAAATTCCTCTTCAACTTTTTTGATCTCTACAATAAGACCACCATTAGTGATTACTTTATCACCTTTGCCAAGACTATCAACCATTGCTTTATGTTGCTTGACTTGATTTTGTTGTGGGCGAATGATGATGAAGTACATGATCGCGATCAAAAATACGAATGGGAGGAGTTGACTAATAATTTCCATTGATGAAAATCCTTATGTAAAATTGCGTGATTATACTCTTTTGATGGTTAAACAACAAAGCTACGTTATTAAAACTACTATAGACGATCAAAATTGCTATACATGATAAAAATGGTTAAAATATAAGTTACTGCATTTAAGGAGCCTTAATGCGTATCTTAGTACTCTTTATCTTCGTTTTCAGTATGCTTTTAGCTGAAGATGAAAGCTATTTTCAACATCGTATTACACAGCAAACAATAGCCAATCAAAATCATTTTTCACTAATGCCTTACAAAAAAAACTATCTTGTTTACTCACAACTTTTTGCAGGTGCAAATGGTGATCCATACCATTTTTTACCCGTACAAAGTCAAGCCCAGTTCAAGGACTATGAACTTCAACTTCAAGTCTCTATCATGACGCCTGTTTGGCTCAACATGTTTGATCAACCTCTTAGTATTTATGCTGCCTATACTAACCGCTCTTTTTGGCAATTTTTTGATACTAAGAACTCTCAACCTTTTCGAGAGACCAATCATGAACCCGAGATATGGGTCTCTTTTTTTGATGATCTTAATTTTGGTGATGTTAACTCTGAGATGATTTGGTTAGGTTTCGTGCATCAGTCTAATGGTCAATACACCCAACTTTCACGAGGGTGGAATAGAGTTTATATGAACTTTTTTTCAACTACAATGCCCTCTCCTTTAATCTCAATCCTTGGATTGCACTAAGTGATGGCGCTAAAGAAGATAATTTTGATTATGCAAAGTATATTGGTAGTGGGGAGATCAAAGCAATTTATCTTTACAAAAACATCAATTTAGGTCTCAGTTACCGTTATAGTTTTAGTGGTTTTGATTTTGGTTCCATTATGGCTGATATAGAAGTTCCTATAAGTACGTATCTATCTGGATATATTCGCTACTTCAACGGATATGGTGAAAGCTTGATTGACTATAACTACAAATCAAACACTTTAAGTGCTGGTATTGTTTTAAATTCATGGTAGTGTATTGTACAGACCAACAAGTCTGTACTCAAGGAGTGAACCCACATCACAACAAGAAGAGGAAATGGTGATGTGGTAAGGTAATGAATGTTTTTTGCATTCATTGCCTTACCACACCAACTTTAAAAGTTGGTGTTGAGATTACTTTGTATACAGTTCTAGACTTGGATGATTAGGCTGAGTAAGTGTTTGAGAATCTTTTTGACCTTTATCATAGTGGACAACGTCTGCTGCTTGCACAATGGCTACTAATGCTACTAATGTTAATAAAACTTTTTTCATGCTGATCCTTTTTAATTAAAACCCTGATAATCTTTATCAAAGTTTCTCTTTTGATAACCGCAGTATATTCTAATTAAGACAAATTAACTCTTGATTAATATCAATAAATAGGATAAATTTACTCTCATTTAGTAAAAATCCCTATTTTTAGGCTTTTAAGACACTTTAATACGTCAATATTTATAAATTTTTAATGAAAAATTCTTTATTTAATCCGTGATTTATATGATGCTAACAACCCTCAATAAGTTCATCATAAAAACAGAAACCACCCTTTCCTAATGACTTAGCACGATACATGGCGACATCTGCATAATGCAATAACTTTTTAGAGTTTGTTGCATCTTGAGGGTAGATACTAGCTCCCACACTAAACTCAATATGTAAAGATGCCGTTGCTATATCAAAAGGTTCATGCATGATCTTCATCCCCTCTTTGATTCGTTCGATCGTTACAGACTTATCATGAACATCTTCTAAAATAAGAGCAAACTCATCTCCTCCAAGCCTAGCGATAGTGTCACTTTCACGCGCAACAGTGTTCATTCTTCTTGTCATTTCAATCAATACCTCATCACCCGCTTGATGGCCATAGGTATCATTGATGCTTTTAAAGTTATCTAGATCTAAAAAGAGTACTACTAATTTATAGTCATAACGGTTGGCACGATGTATCGCCTGTTCTAAACGGTCAAAAAAGAGTGTTCTATTGGGTAACTTTGTGAGATTATCATGCGTTGCCAAATGTTCATACGCCTCTTTTTGATTTTGTATCATCTCTTTAAGTTCGAACTGTTTGGTTACATCTAAAGATGCGCCTAGTATCTTATAGGGCCTATCATTTTTATCTTTGATTGCTTTTCCTCGAATCAGAAGATGTTTGAGAGTACCATCATCTTGATGGATCGAATACTCAACTTCAAAAGTTTTTTCTAGTTTGATCGCTTTGAGCGCACGCTTTAAAAGTAGATACGACTCTTTAGCACTTAAAAACTTAGAAAGATTCCGAAGAGAAGGGTTAAAATCATCTTTACTTACATTATGGATCTTATACATCTCATCAGACCATTCAAACTCTCCACTATCGAGATCAAAAGTCCATGTTCCAGCATGAATAAACCTTTGAATATTGTCTATAGTATCTCTAAACTCTTCAAGTTGATGTTGTGTCTCTTTTAAGAGCGTGATATCACGCCCTGCACCAACCGTACCCAATACCACTCCATTTTCATCATGAAAGGGTGCCTTATGTACTTCAAGGTAGGTCATCTCCCCTTTGATATTGCCATACTCTTCAAAACGCATGGGTCTGTTCTCTTGTATAACGATCTTATCACTGTCAGCACAGAGTTCACCAAAGGTATGCCATTGGGAATTATCAGGTTGTGTCATACGCTCTCTCATCGCAAAAAACAGGTCATCTCTACCTGCAATATCCTCACCCTCTTTTACCATCAGAAGATTCTCTTTTATCGCTTTATTTGCAAATAGGTATCTTCCTTCTATATCCTTTACCCAGAGCATATCGGGTAAATCTTCAGATAAAAGTTCTAAAAATTTAGAGGCATATT
>Ga0256826_1001266_pt1 | contig 15739 bp, 12 predicted proteins | sample CV79metaG_FD_185975 | JGI IMG/M metagenome (GOLD analysis project Ga0256826, IMG submission 185975) | Hydrothermal vent microbial communities from East Pacific Rise, Pacific Ocean - CV79 | ecosystem: Environmental > Aquatic > Marine > Hydrothermal vents | place: Pacific Ocean: East Pacific Rise...
ATAATAAATTTCTAAAAAAATATATTTTGAAAGTTAACTAACTATGCTAATAACTCGCGCAAGTGAATATGCCATCTTATCTCTAATCGTTTTATCTAAAAGAACGTCTCCTATGGATAGTGAAACCCTCTCAAGAGAGTTATCTATTTCTAAAAGTTTTTTAGCCAAAATATTACAATCCCTTGCAAAAAATCAAATTTTAAAATCTTATAAAGGTGTAAATGGCGGCTTTAAACTTAACAAAGAGCCTAAAGATATATTTATGTTAAGCATTATGTCTGCTGTAGAGGGTAAGTCCCCTGCTGTCTTTGATTGTTCATCTTCTCCGAAAGATTGTCCATCTGATAAGGCAGATATATGTTCTTTATGGCCATTTTTAAATAGACTTCAAGGAAGAATAGATTCATTTTTAGCAAACTTGACTCTTGCAGATATACTTGAAGATTAATAATGGCTAGAAAATTCACTTTTAAACAACAGGTTGGAATAGGTTTAAATTTCTTAATAGGTCAAAGAGATTTAAGTGTTGTTATTTTTGTTATGGCAATTTTAGCGATTATTATCGTACCTCTGCCCTCTTCTGTTCTTGATATTTTATTAACAGTCTCGATGGCTCTAGCAGTTTTAATTTTATTAATTTCACTCTATGTTCCAAAGCCTACAGATTTAACCACCTTTCCAACAATAATTCTTATTTTAACACTTTTTCGACTCTCATTAAATATTGCTACAACAAGGATGATTTTAAGTCATGGACATCAAGGTAGCCAGAATGTAAGTAGTATAATCACCTCTTTTGGTGACTTTGTTGTTGGTGGAAATTTCGTAATAGGTATTATAGTTTTCGCTATATTAGTACTAATTAACTTTATGGTTATCACAAAAGGTTCTACTAGAGTAGCTGAAGTGGCTGCACGTTTTACACTCGACTCAATGCCAGGAAAACAGATGGCTGTTGATGCAGACTTAAATGCAGGACTTATTGACGATGCAGAGGCAAAACAACGCCGTGCTGAAATTTTACAAGATGCAAACTTTTATGGAGCTATGGATGGTTCTAGTAAGTTCGTTAAAGGTGATGCTGTAGCTGGTATTATCATTACACTTATTAACATTATAGGTGGCTTTTTAATTGGTGTTTTTCAGCACGACATGAGTGTTAGTGATAGTGCGTCTACTTTTACCCTCCTTACAATAGGTGATGGACTTGTTGGCCAAATTCCTGCACTTATAATCTCTACAGCAACTGGTATTATGATAACTCGTTCATCTGGTGATGGTGACAATTTTGCCGAAGGTACTATTAACCAAATGATGGGAAACGCCAAAATCATGATGATTGTTGGTTTTATTATGCTTTTATTTGCAATGGTTCCAGGTTTACCAACTGCATCAATGGGACTCGTAGGTATTTTATTTGCTGGACTAGGTTGGTCTCTTTACAAATATGAAAAAGGTGAACTTAGCATCTTAGATGTTGATAATATATTAACAGAAAAATCTAAAGATATTCACGAGAGAGAAAAAGAAGCAATTAAACCTCAAAAAACAAATGAAGAGATAGCAAAAGAAGAAGAGAGTGCATTAGAAGATATACTTAAGGTTGAGATGCTTGAACTTACTTTAGGCTACCAACTGATACGCTTAGCAGATGCTTCTCAAGGTGGTGACCTACTCGAGCGTATTCGTTCTATGAGACGTAAAATTGCTTCAGATTTTGGTTTTTTAATGCCCCAAGTTCGTATTCGTGATAACTTACATCTTGCTCCCCAGCAGTATCAAATTTTACTTAAAGGAGTTTCCATAGGTGAAGGTGAAATTATGCCTGATAAATTTCTTGCAATGGATAGCGGCATGGCCACTGGAGAAATTGATGGTGAAGCAACTAAAGAACCAGCATTTGGATTAGATGCGATTTGGGTAAATCCTGAACAAAAAGAAGATGCAATAATAAATGGTTATACAGTCGTTGACCCTGCAACTGTAATATCAACTCATATGAGTGAACTGATTAAAAGAAACGCCGAAGACTTATTAACGAGGCAAGAGGTTAAAACACTTATAGATAAAATTAAAAATGATTTTCCTGTTATAGTTGATGATGTAGAAAAAGTAGCAAATATCGGTCTTGTTCAGAGAGTATTAAAAGCTTTACTCCACGAAAAGATTCCACTTAAAGATATGCTTACTATATTAGAAACGATAGCAGATATTGCAGAATATACTAAAAATATTGATGTAATTACAGAACAAGTAAGAGCTAAACTTTCTCGAATTATTACTCAAATGTACTCTAGCGAAGATGGAGTAATAAGACTTTTAACATTTGACACAGATTCTGAACAGATGATGCTGGAAAAATCAGTAGAACAAGATGGAAGTCGGAATCTTATGCTTAATGTAGGAGAGATAAATGCTCTTATTCAAGCTACAAGTGCTAAAGCTGCTGAGCTTCTACAAAAAGGTGTATCACCTGTCGTTATTATTGTAGATCCTCAACTCCGCCGTGGTGTAGCGGAAATATTTGAACGGTTTTCACTTGACGTAGTAACACTCTCTCATGCTGAAATAGATGCTAGTGCAACTTTCGAAGTTATGGGTTCAATATCAATAAAATAAAAGGTTAAAAATGAATATACATCACTTATCACATATAGATTTAGACGGTTACAGTTGCCAACTAGTAATGAAATATACTCCATATAACATTACAAACTACAATGCTAATTATGGAGCAGAGGTACGCTCAAAACTTGAGTTTATTTTAGAAAACATTAAAAAAAGTGAAGTTAAAAAAGCTGTTATTTTAATAACTGACTTAAACTTAACGGCAGACGAGTCAAGATGGCTTAACAATGAAGTACACAAAATGAATGATCATGGTAGTGAAATAATTATTACACTTCTTGATCACCATGGAAGTGGTGAAGAGAGTGCAAAAAAGTATAAATGGTACTTTCTTGATGTAGAGCGTTGTGCTACAAAAATTACTTACGATTATGTCAAAGAAAACTTTGAGTTTGATGAACCAGAGTGGATGCAAAAATATGTAGACATAGTAAATGCCGTAGACTTATGGAAAAAAGAAGAAGTTGAAAATTTCGAATACGGTAAAGTTTGTATGAGACTTGTTAACGAAACAAGAGAACTTAACCGTGTAATGTTTGCAACCGAAGATAGTAATTATAAATTATCTCTTCTTCAAGCTGCTACAAAACTAATAGGTGTAGAGGATGCTGCTATTGTACTTGATGAGCAAATTCATACTCTTAAAAAAGATTTTTTTAAAAATGATGTAAATAATACTCTTGATAACTTAGCTACTGATTATGTTGTTAGTTTATTAGGTAAAAAGAGAAATACAAATACAATATACTATAAAGGATATAGAGGTTTCTTAAGTTATGGTGTTGGTAATACTTCTATAGTTGGTAATGGTTTTTTAGTGGCGTTTCCAGAGTATGATTTTATAGTAGATGTAAGTTATAGAGGGGCTATGAGTCTAAGAGCAGCAGACAAAGTAAGTGTAGCTCAAATATCTAAAGAGTGGTCAAATGGAGGAGGACATCCAAACGCCGCTGGTGGTAGAATAATGGGATTTAAAGAGCAGTATCGTTATGATAAAGTAAAACAACAGATTGAAACTCTTATAAGTGACAAAGAGTCTGTAGCCGGAAAGCTTGAGTATAAAAAAGAGGAACTTTCTTAGTTATTTAAGAAGTAACTCTCTACACCATTTGCTAAACCAAGTGCCAATTTTTTCTGGTACTTGCTGTTTACCAATCTTTTTGCTTCAGTAGGGTTAGAGATAAATCCTACTTCAACTAAAACAGATGGCATCTGTGCACCAACTAAAACCCAAAAAGGTCCCTCTCTTACTCCACCATCATTGACATTTTTGTAAGATTTTCGTAAAGACCCTAACATACCTCTTTGTAAATCTATAGCTAACTTATTAGAAGCTACAATATTATGAGAGCTTAAAGTATTCAAAAAACTCTGTTTTCCATAAAAGTTCATATTACTTAAGTCCGCAGAGTTCTCTTTCGCAGCTACTCTTTTAGCTCTACCTGAACGAGACTTAGATAAAAAATAGCACTCTAAACCATGTGCCTTACTTGCATTTCTTTTAGGAACTGAATTTGCATGAATACTTATAAAAATATCAGCACTTTTTCTATTAGCAAATTTTGTTCTTCTACTCAATTTTACAAAATTATCTCTATCTCGAGTTAAATAAACTTTATATCCACGAGACTTTAAAATATTTTCTAAAGATTTTGCTATCTGAATAACTACAATCTTTTCTCTATACCTTTTATATCCAACTGCACCTGGATCTTTTCCACCATGCCCTGCATCTATTACAATTACTTTATTTCTATCTAAGCGCTTAGGTATGTTCGCTTTTAAAATAGTTTTTGATTTAGTACTATAAATATTTTTGTCAATATTTATAGTTAATTTACTTAGCTCTTTTTTAAATCTAACCTTTAATTTACTACGATTTTGAATAACTAGTCTTAATGTACTGGGAGTATATTGTACTAAATTAATTTTATCGATACCCTTTTTTCTAAGTACCTGTGATTTACTAAGCATAGAGGCATGTATATCAAATACATACCTATATTTTTTAAGTTTTTTATCGTATATTTTAAAATAATTTATCTGTTTTGTATTTAATTTTTTATCAAACTTAAGAACTAGTTTCTCATCTTGCCATCTTACGGATTTTAATTTATGAGAAGATTCTATTTGAATTTTTTTATTACTTATAGTACGTGAAGGTTTTGACTTTGGCTTATTATATGTTGATTTTTTAACCGACTTATAAGCTCTTAGCTCATTGGAGTATTGAGAAATATCTATATGAAGTTTATTACCACTTTTAACAATACCTCGTAAAGCATTAAGTTTTAATTTCTTATCTTCTCTCATAATAGCTCGGATATAAAGATTTTTATAATCATTATATGCACGAAATTGATTACTTTTATTATTTGTTTTCATGAAAGAGTTAGCTCTCTTCAATATTTCTAAATCACTAGAAGCATTTAGAAATATTGCAAAAATAAAAAGAACTAAAAGATAGCGAATCATCTCTTTTTTATTCGCCCTCTACTAACTTTGACATTAAATCTTTAACTGAAATAATTTCCTTAAGTCTATAACCATTTGTTCCAGAGAAAAATAGCCCAGTTTCAAGATTTCCTAAATAAGCGTCACTTAATCTATCTGCAATACAAAAACCAACTTCTTTTGCTTCTTCTCCACGATTACATGGGGCAACACAATTTGATATACACTTAATTGAAGGTCCTTCTCTCTTAGCTACAAGATGGGTAAGGTTTGTAACAACGCCCTGTGCTGGATAACCAACAGGAGATTTCATAAGCTGAATATCCTCTTTTTTGGCGTTTAAAAGTACATTTTTAAGGTTTTCATGTGCATCACACTCGTGTGTACCTATAAAGCGAGTTCCCATTTGAACACCACTTGCACCTAAAGACAACATCTCTTCAATATCAGACTTATCCCAAACGCCACCAGCAGCAATAACTGGGATATCTCCCCATTTAGCTGCTTCTTCTACAACCGGTGCTACAATATTTTCAAGTTGATTCTCTTCCATTTTACACTGCTCATAAGTAAAACCTTGATGTCCACCACTTTTAGGTCCTTCCACAACAACTGCATCAGGAAGTCTGTTATAACGTTTTTGCCAACGTTTACAGATTATTTTAAGAGCTTTTGGAGATGATACAATGGGAACGAGTGCAACATCTGGATATCCTTCAGTAAACTCTGGCATATTTGTTGGAAGTCCTGCACCTGTAATAATGATGTCAACACCAAGTTCACAAGCATTCTTTACAACCTCGCCATAACCATTTATAGCATAAAGGATATTCGCAGCTAAAGGTTTATCACCACATATTTTTCTAGCATTTTTTATAATCGCTTCAAAGCCATCTTTTGAGTAAAAATTAGCTTCACTAAGTGGTCTATCTGCTACTAAACGCCCAGCAAACTCTTTGTTATTGTAATAACCAGTTCCAACAGAACTTACAACACCCAAACCACCCTCTTTAGAAACATTACCAGCTAAACCATCCCAACTGATTCCAACACCCATTCCACCTTGAACAATAGGCTTCTCAATAATATATTTTCCGATTTTCAATGGTTCAAAACTCATCTAGTTTACCTTTAACTTTGCAAATTTTCTTTTACCTACTTGCAGAATGTATACGCCTGCTTGTAATTGTAACTGCATATCTGATATTTTTTCTTGGTTTATTTTAACACCACCTTGCTTAATATCTCTTCTAGCTTGTGAAGTTGATGGCTCAATGTTACAATCTACCAATGCTTTTGCTATCCAAATCTCTCCCTCACAGCTAAATTCTTCTATATCTGTTGGTATTTGACTTTTTGCGTGAACTTTTGCAAATTCTAACTTAGCATTATTTGCCTCATTAACTGAATGAAAACGAGTTACTATTTCTAAGGCTAATGCCTCTTTAACACTTTTTGGATGTAAAGAGCCATCTATTACTCCCTCTTTCATCTTAGCAATTTCATCTAAAGATGTAGCACTTAAAAGTTCAAAGTATCTCCACATTAATTCATCCGAAATACTTAAAACCTTTCCATACATATCATTTGCATCATCTGAAACGCCAATATAATTTCCTAAAGATTTACTCATCTTTTGTATACCATCAAGACCTTCTAAAATAGGCATCATAAGAACAGCTTGTTGTTTTTTCACTTCATAAGCTTTTTGAAGTTGACGTCCCATTAAAAGATTAAATTTTTGGTCTGTTCCACCAATCTCTATATCACTTTTAAGATGAACACTATCGTACCCTTGTAAAAGTGGGTACATAAATTCACTTACAGCTATTGGCGTTTGTGAAGCGTATCTTTTTGAAAAATCATCACGTTCTAACATTCTAGCTACTGTAAGATTTGAAGCAAGTTGAAGCATACCAATAGCACCTAAAGGCTCTAACCAATCATTGTTATATACAATATCCGTTTTACTTTCATCTAAAATTTTAAAAGCTTGTGTAGTATAACTTTCAATATTTTTTACAATATCTTCTTGAGTAAGAACTTTTCTAGTTGCACTTTTTCCAGTAGGGTCACCTATTGTTGCTGTGAAGTCACCTATTAAAAACTGAACTCTAGCTCCATACTTTTGAAATGTAGCTAATTTTTGTAGAAGTACCGTGTGACCCAAATGTAAATCAGGTGCTGTAGGATCAAATCCTGCCTTAACTGTATAAGTTTTACCATCTTCAAAATATGCTCGAAGAAGTTTTTCAACTCTTGGCATGTCAATAATTTCAGCTGTTCCTCTATTTATTTCTCTTAATGCTTCTTGTAACATTTATATATTTCCTAAGTTAATTTCTATATGCATCATCTGTTCTAATCAGATGTATTACTTTTATGTTTTGATCTATTTTAGCCCTAAGAGTATTAATATCAGACTCTTTAGATTCAAATCCTAATTCACAATATTTTATATAATTGCTCTTTTCTTTTCCTAGTTCAATAGAACTAATATCAATATTTAATTTAACTAAATATGTTAAAAATTTTGCTAGTGCACCTTTTTCATTCTGCATAGATGCTATCAAATTATAGTGGTAAATATTTTGTTTTTCCCAACGCACAAAAACCATAGAATCTTCAGCATCTAATTTTTTTAATGCATGCTCACACATTTTATGATGCACATGAACTTTATTTTTTTCAATAAACCCCATAATTTCATCACCAGATTTTGGGTGACAACAGTAGTCAAAGACTATATTGTTAATATTTGAGACACTAAATATCTCAATTCCTGAAAAAATACTAGACTTTAACTTAAATCTATGCTTTGTTAAAAATCTTCTAAAACGACCATTTTGCGAAATATCTTGAGTATATTTATGAATTACATTTTTAAAATGCTCAATATCAGATGCTATTTTAGCTTGAGATTCACAATTATTACTCTGAAACCACTCTTCTACACGAGCAAGATTTAAATTCATTGTAGTGGCAACTATATTTATACTCGATTTAATATTAATATCACGTATTCTAGAATTACAATTTAAACGCATATTGGTCGTAGCACGTGATGTTTTAACAGCATCAATCCAACTACATCGTGTTATAATTTCATCTGCTAATTTTACTTTAACAATATCACCATTTTTAAGTTCACTAAGGAGTGAAGCTTTTGATTTATTTACTAAACATGCTAAAGCTTTATTTCCAACTTCACTGTGAACAGCATAAGCAAAATCCAATACTACAGCACCTCTAGGAAGAGTAAAAACATCTCCCGTTGGAGAAAAAACAGAAATATCATCTGAATATAAATCATTTTTAATAAGTGCATAAAAATCTTCTACTGATTCATTTTGATACTGTAAATTATTTAGCCAGTCAAGTTTAATATTATTCCCACCACTTTTGTATTTCCAGTGGGCAGCAACACCTAGTTCGGCTGTTTTATGCATATCGTAAGTTCTTATTTGAACTTCTAAAATTGCTGTTTTATAAAAAACTGTAGTGTGTATAGTTTGATAGCCATTATCTTTTGCTACTGCAATATAATCTTTAAAACGAGAAGATAGTGGTTGAAAATGAAGATGAATTAGACCTAAAATATTATAACATTTTACTGCATCTTGAGTTAAAATACGAATAGCTAAAAGGTCTAAAACCTCATCTATACTAACACCTTTTCTTTGCATTTTTAAATAAATAGAATATCTATGCTTTACTCTAGAGAGTATTTCAAAATCTTCTTCACAAAAACCATTTGTTATAAGCAATCGTCTAATAGAATTTTTAAAGTCTTCAAGTTTCATCTCAATTTCATGATAATTTGAATCAAGATAATTATCTATATGATGTTTTTCATCTTTAAATAAATATGAAAAACTTAAATCCTCTAAAATATTTTTTAAAAATGATATACCTAATCTATGTGCAATAGGGGCATAAACAACTAAAGTTTCTTCAGCAATTCGAATCTGTTTATGTGAAGCTAAAGCGTCTAACGTCAACATATTATGAAGTCTATCACAAAGCTTAACAACTAAAACTCGAACATCTTCAATACTAGCTAACAACATCTTTCTAAATGACAAAGCTGAGACAATTAACTTTTCATCAGAAGATGATGGTATTAGTTCTTTATCTCTGATATTATCAATTTTTGTCAACCCCTCCACTAAATGTGCTACATCTTTTCCAAATAGTGACTCGATCTCTTCAATAGTTGTACTAGTATCTTCTACAACATCATGTAAAAGTGCAGCAATTGCCATTGACTCATCACTAGTAATTGATGACACAATAGAAGCCACTAAAATTGGGTGAATAATATAAGGTTCTCCACTTTTTCTAAATTGATGTTTATGTGCATTAATAGAGTAATCTAAAGCATGTTGAAGAGATTTTGAATGAGGTATTTGGGAAAAAAGATATGAAGAGGCTGAGTCAACATCATGAAGATGTTTAACTTTTTCTATATCTACTTGACTCAGCGGCAAAGTATTACTTTTCGATGTCTATAAAGCCCTTAATTACTATAAGGCCTTCTGCAATTTCCATTAATGCTAAATCAGCAGGTTTAATGCTTTTAGGATCAATATTTAATTTAGATTTAGCTCCATTTACTAGCTCATCACATCTTTTTGCTACAGCTAATGCTAATTGATAGCGATCCAGTTGAGGATTTTCTTCTAAAACTTTTGCAGTTAATTCTTCAGTTTTCATTTTCTTCCTTAGTTTTAATTTATTTTACTATTGAGCAATTACTCATATTACCATTTAAAATATCTAGTAAATTGCCCTTTTGAGACATATCACATACTATAATTGGTAGTTTATTATCTTTAGCTAGTGCTATTGATGTATCATCCATTACTTTTATATGATCACTTAAGGCTTCTTCATAAGTTAGTTCAGGTAGTTTAACAGCATCACTATGCTTAGCCGGATCTTTGTCATAAACGCCATCAACTTTTGTAGCTTTTATGATTACTTCTGCTCCTATTTCAACAGCTCTTAGTGTTGCTGCAGTATCTGTTGTAAAAAATGGATTTCCAGTTCCAGCTGCGAAAATCACAACTCTTCCTTTTTCTAAATGACGACAAGCTTTACGGTTAATATATGGCTCTGCAATCTGTTCCATTTTAATCGCTGTTTGCATACGAACTTCAAGTCCAGCATGTTCACAAGCTTCTTGCATAGCAACACCATTAATTACAGTTGCCAACATTCCCATGTAATCACCACTTGTTCTTTTTATAATGCCATCTTGAGCTGCTGTAACACCACGAATAATGTTACCACCACCAATAACGATACCAACCTCAATTCCAGCTTCGACTAAAGATTTTATCTCTTGAGAGATATAGTTCAATATCTGCGTGTCAATTCCGTAACCTGCTTCTCCAGCGAGTGCTTCACCTGAAAACTTTACCAATACACGTTTATTAGCCATTGATTCACCTTTATTTTAAAAATCCTTGTATTATACTGATATATGTCTTTGAAACTGCTTTGAAGTAATATAGTGTTACTTCTTTGCTATATATTAAGTCTGAAATGACTATAATAATATCAATATAAAATAAAGTGAAATAATGAGTTGGATAAACTTCTTTGAAGAAAAAATAGAAAAAAAATATATATTTGGTAGGGGTACTAATGCTAATCTTTCAAAGCAAGAAGAAGAGCTATTTAACAACTCTTCAAATGCATTTGAAAATAAAAATATAATAGATGCATATGAGTACTTTTTAAACTCTTTACAAAACTATACAGATAACGACCCAAACAAAAATATTTTAATTTCTAAAGAAGATAATCAATTAACTTTTACACTCTACCAAGGTGGAGCAAAAATAACTGGAAAAATTACAGAAAAGAATTTTTATGCAGAGGTTATTCTTGTTAAAAAGTCTGATGCAAATGTTGCATTAAAAAGATATGTACTTGAGAGAAATTATCAACTTACTTATGCTTATTACTTTAGCGATGAAGAGTTCATCAAACTAAAACTTTTTCATGATAATAGCACGATGAGTCCTCAAAAAATATTTTTTCCGATTAGAGAACTAGCCTTAAATGCTGACTTTGACAAAGAACATATTAGAAGTGAATTTAACCATATAGAGCTTCAAGATATAAATCATTTAAATAAAATGGATTCAGATGAATTAAGAATTAAATATACAGCACTACAAAAATGGATAGTTGATTTAGACTCTAAAGTTTCTACTCTTCCTTCAAATGATAATGCAGGAATGCAAGCATTTTTATATCTAAATTTACTTTTAAAAATAGACTACTTACTTGTGCCAAAATATATTATAGGACAAAAATTAAGTAAAAAGATACAAGCCTATTTTAATGAAGAAAATAGTTCTGTAGAAGCAAAAAATGAAGAGTTGAAACATTTTGTAAATAAATTAAAAATCTTAACATTTGAAGAGTTTTCACAAAATTTTTATATTGCTAAGTATACATTTAATCCTATAGAAAAAACCTCTATTGAAGAGATAAATAACTTTATAAATGAATCATTATCTAAAATAAGATGGTATAAAAATAACCGCTATAATCAAATAATTCATACTATTTATAGATATATAGCATTCTATATTTTATACAGTTATGGAGTAAACAGAGTTATTAGAGCTCTTTTACATTTGCTAATTGAAATTCAAAATTCTTTATTCTTTCACACTATAGGCTATAAAAATCTTTATAATGTTGAAAACCAAACATTTTCAAAACGCCAAATTATTTCTAAAATAAACACTATTATAGATGAGAACAAAGAACGATATGTTGAATTAAACACCTTTAGTAATGAATTAAACTTTGGAACATTCAATGAGTTTAGTAATAGCTTTTATATACAAATTCAACAACTTAATTTTGAGGAGATTTAAATAATGACTACTCAAACTATATTAGAAAACTATATAGAAAATATTATTCAAATAATGACACCCTATGGTACAGGAAGTGGGTTTGTTATAGACAATCTAATAATTACAAACTCTCATGTAGTTGGTGGTTTAAAAGAAGTTGTAATTAGTGCTAAAAAAATAGACCGTGTAATAGCAAAAGTAATTTATGATGACCCAAATTATGATTTAGCGTTTATAGAGTTTAACTTTAAACCTCCCACAGAGATACTTAGACTCTCAACAAAAACAGTTGAAGATGGAGATTCGACTATAGCTATAGGGCATCCCTATGGACTTAATTACACAACTACAGAGGGTATAGTTTCTCGTGCTTCAAGACTTCAAGGTGACTTGGAATATATACAAATAGATGCTGCTATAAACCCTGGAAATAGTGGTGGCCCTCTTTTAAATAATGAAGGAGAGGTTATTGGAATTAATACTTTTATAATACAAAATTCAAATAATTTAGGTTTTGCTCTTCCTTTTTTTTATATTCAATCAGCATTAATTGAATTTAAAAAACTGAATAAAATTGATATTATTAAATGTCCCTCATGTAAAAACCTTATAGAAGAATTTGTTATTCAAAATGATTATTGCCCCGAATGTGGTATAAAGTTAGAAGTTGCAAGATTAAGACGAAAAGGCTATAACCCCACTGGTTCAACAAAATTACTTGAAGATATATTAACTGAACTTAATGTAAATGTAACTCTTGCAAGACGTAGTCAGTCATCATGGAGAGTAGATGAAGGAAGTGCACGTATAGAAATTAACTATTATGAAAATGGAATTATTATAGGTGATACTAAACTATGTGCTATTCCTAGTCAAAAGATTAATACTATTTATGATTATTTACTTGAAGAAAATTCAAAACTCTCTTATTTACAGTTTTCAATTAATGAAAATAGTATATACTTGTCTTATCTTATAATAGACTCATCACTAACAAAAGATGAGGGTAAGGTTGCATTTGAACGACTCTTTAAATATTCTAATAAATTTGATGATATTTTAATTAGTAAATTTGGTGCAATCAAACAAAAAAGAGATGAAGAAGATTAACAAAAATTAAAGGAAATACCAAAATGTCAAAATTTTTAGAATTTAAAGTAGATTTAGATAATTTTATAAAAAAGCTAACAAAAATAATAGAAGAAAATAATATAAAAACACTTGAATTATTAGATAAAAAAAAGAAAAATTATAACAATTTTGTTAAACCGCTACAGATAATGGAAGAGAAACTAGAACAATTTTTCACTCCTCTTTCACACCTAAATGCTGTAAATAATAGTAAAACAACACAAGAAGTATATGCTCTTTCTCTCCCAATTATAACTGAATATTCAACGAAACTATCTCAAAATATAGCAATTTACAATGCATATAAAAAGATACAAAAAAATGAAATAGAGTCTCTTAATTATGAACAGAATAGAGTTCTACAACTTAACATTCAACATTTTGAACTTAGTGGTGCACATTTAGATGATATAACAAAAAAGAGACTTCAAGAAATCAATATGAAAAAGAGTAAACTCTCAAATGACTTTTCACAAAATCTTCTTGATGCTACTAATAGCTATGAGTATATCATAGAGGATAGTAAAGATATTGAAGGAATCCCTACAAATGATATAGAAAATGCTCTATTTGAAGATAATGGCATAATCAAATATAGATTTACTTTACAAATGCCATCTTATATTTCATATATGACTTATGGTAAAAATCAAAATATTAGAGAAATCTTATATAAAGCATATGTAACAAGAGCCCCAGAAAATGCAAAAATTATTGATGAACTTCTTTTGTTAAAATATGAAATGAGTCAACTGCTTGGCTTTAATAATTATGCTGACTACTCACTAGCATCTAAAATGGCTCCAAATGAAAAAAGTGTTTTTCATTTTTTAGAAGATTTAATTTTTAATTCTAAAGAACAAGCTAAAGAAGAGCTAATAGAAGTACAAAAACTTTCACAAACACCTTTACAAAGTTTCGATACTGCTTACTATAGTGAATTATTAAAAATAGCCAAATATGATATTAATGAAGAAGAGTACCGTCCTTATTTTGAAAAAAATAGTGTAGTAGAAGGAATGTTTAAATTTTTAAATAGTCTATTCAACATAGAGTTTAAAAGAGTTAATGAAATACTTTGGGATAAAAAAGCAGAGTCTTATGATCTTTATCTCAATAATAAGCTTATATCACGTCTTTATACCGACTTAGAAGCACGAGAAAGTAAAAGAGGTGGAGCATGGATGCATAATTGGCAAGCACACTATATGGATGATGAAGGCGAACATTTAGCATCAGCTTTTATAGTTTGTAACTTTCCATCTTCAAATAAAGATAATCCTTCGCTTTTGAGACATGATGATGTTGTTACATTATTTCATGAAATGGGACATGCTATTCACCATTTATTAAGTCAAGTTAATGAGAATGAAGTCAGTGGTGTAAATGGTGTTGAATGGGATGCGGTAGAATTTCCATCTCAATTTCTAGAAAACTTTGCCTATGAACCAAAGGTATTAAAACTATTCGCAAAACACTATAAATCAGGTGAAGTAATATCGGATTTAATGATAAATAAACTTGTTAAAAGTAAAAATTTTCTTTCTGCATCTGGAATGATTCGACAACTAGAATTTTCACTTTTTGATTTTAAACTACACTCAAATTTGTATCAGGGTGATGAAGTACAAGTATTACTCAATAATATTAGAAAAAGTACTTCATTAATCACAACACCTTCATATAACAAATTTCAAAATGGTTTTGCACATATTTTTGCAGGAGGATATGCTGCAGGTTACTATAGTTATAAGTGGGCAGAAGTATTAAGTGCTGATGTTTTCTTTAGTGTAGTAGATGAAGGAATCTTCAATTCTATAACTGCTCGAAAATATTTAGAAATTATTCTTCGTAATGGAGGGGCTAAAAGTATGCAAACACTTTTTGAAGAACTACAAGGAAGAGAGCCAAATCATTTAAGCTTGCTAAGACTTAATGGCATTAAATAGTGAAAATATTTTTTGTTATATTAATTTTAGTCAATATAATATTTGGAGATACAAACTTGAAAATAGCTACATATAATGTAGAAAATCTCTTTGATTTAAAAAAAAGTGGTCACGAATACAAAGAGTATATTCCATATACATATTCGAACTGGAATGATAAAACATACAATACTAAGCTAAATAATCTTACTAAAGTTATAAAAGATATAAATGCAGATATTATTGCACTTCAAGAAATAGAATCTTTACAAGCATTAAAAGATTTACGATTAAAATTACAAAAAAGTGGTCTTTATTACCAATATTATAAAATTGCAAACCGCAAAAATACAACGATAAAAGTTGCTTTACTTAGTAAAATACCTTTTCAATATGCTAAAGAAGTATTTGTAACATCATCCTATAAATACAGAAATATTTTGGAAGTAAAGTTTAGTATTAACAATCAAAACTTGTACTTATTTATCAACCATTGGAAATCCAAATCAGGTCCAGAAAGCAAACGAATTGTTTCTGCAAAATACTTGAGGCAAAGAATTAAAGAAATTGGAGTAAATAAAAATATTATTCTACTTGGAGATTTCAATTCAGACTATGAAGAATATTTAAAATTTAAAAGAAAAAGAAGACATAATAATACTAATGGTAAAACTGGCTTAAACCATGTATTGAGAAGTATAAATAAAAACAATC
>Ga0256826_1001267_pt1 | contig 15738 bp, 13 predicted proteins | sample CV79metaG_FD_185975 | JGI IMG/M metagenome (GOLD analysis project Ga0256826, IMG submission 185975) | Hydrothermal vent microbial communities from East Pacific Rise, Pacific Ocean - CV79 | ecosystem: Environmental > Aquatic > Marine > Hydrothermal vents | place: Pacific Ocean: East Pacific Rise...
CTGCTATTCAAGGTGGTGTTTTAAGAGGAGATGTTAAAGATGTTCTTCTACTTGACGTTACTCCATTAAGCCTTGGTATTGAGACTTTAGGTGGTGTTATGACTAAGATTATTGAAAAAGGAACTACGATTCCTGTTAAAAAATCTCAAGTTTTCTCAACTGCTGAAGACAACCAACCAGCTGTTTCTATCAGCGTTGGTCAAGGTGAGCGTGAGTTTGCTAAAGATAACAAATCTCTTGGTCTTTTTGAGCTTGGTGATATTCCAGCGGCACCACGTGGTGTTCCTCAAATCGAAGTAACTTTTGATATCGATGCAAATGGTATATTAACAGTTTCTTCAACTGATAAAGGAACTGGTAAATCTCAATCAATCACAATCTCTGGATCATCTGGACTAAGTGAAGAAGAGATTAACAAAATGGTTCAAGATGCAGAAGAGAACAAAGCTGCAGATACTGAACGTAAAGAGTTAGTTGACCTTAAAAACCAAGCAGATGCACTAATCGTTCAGACTGAAAAATCAGTTGAAGAGATGGGTGATAAACTTGAAGCAGAAGAAAAAGCTAAAATCGAAACAGCAGTAGCTGACTTAAAAGAGACTTTAAAAGATGAATCTGCTACTAAAGAGCAAATCGAAGAGAAAGTAAAAACTCTTACTGAAGCTGCACATAAAATGGCAGAAGAGATGTACAAAAAAGAGCAAGACCCAGCAGCAGCTGAGGCAGATGCTAAAAAGAAAAAAGATGACGAAGATGTTATCGATGCTGAGATAGAGTAGTAATACTCTCTCTCACAACACTTTATGACAAACAGTAAACTCTTAGAACAATTTCGTTCATTTTACTTTAGAAACTACCCAGATGATATGGAAATACAAATATCATACTTCGCTGTCTTTGGCGGCTTAGGCTGGGATATCGACACTTCACAACCGATCTCTACACTAATACTTACTCAAATACTTGAAAATTTTGATATTTTAAATGCTAAAATTCAAGAGCTGACTCAAAATGATCAAAATAACCGTAGACTCTTAAGAGCCTTAGCAGTAGGTGATAGAAGAATTTTCTCTGCCTTTAATAGAGCTGGCTTAAACAATGGTAATGGAGGAGCTGCTCTAAAATTTTTACAAGAAGCTGGTCTTATTCAGATAGAGTACTCAAGAGAACAAGATCCTCGTGAAAAAAATCCACAACAGAAACAAAAACGCAGAGATGCAAGACATAGAATATCGCATAAAGTACTCTTTACTCATCCATTTGTTAGGTTTTGGTTCTACTTTATCACTCCAAATATCAGAGATATAAAAGCTGGAAACTTTGACAAAGTGTTAAATGATTTTCATGAAAAGCACAATAGTTATACAAGTTTAGTTTTTGAAGAGCTAAGCGAAGTTCTTCTTAACTATAACCTTAGAGATACTCAAATTACTAGTTCTGGTAGTTACTGGGATGCAAATATAGAGATAGATATACTAACACTTACTGAAAATGGAAATATATATGTTGGTGAGTGTAAATGGAAAAATCATAAGGTAAATAAAAAAGAGTTACATAAACTAATAGAGAAGTGTGAAAAACTAAATATTTCACCTACTCAAATAATATTTTTTTCAAAACGTGGTTTTTCTAAAGAGTTAAGTAGTATGCAGGGAAAAGATTTAGCCCTTTACAGTTGCGAAGATTTTGAACTACTAGTTAAAAGTAGCTCAAAAGAGGCTCTAATAGAAAACTTTATTAACTAACTATTCTAAGTGCCTCGTATGCCTCTTGAAGTAGTTGAAACTTCTGAGTATAATGAGCAACCATATGAGGGCTCTCATGAAATATTTTATCAGGATGATAAACTTTAGTAAGCTTTTTATATGATTTTTTCAAAGCATCCTGACTTGCACCAACAGGACACTCTAAAACAGTATAAAATTCTCTATTTTCATCTTCATCATCTTGAGTTAAATTACCAAAACTAAAGTTAGCAAAATCAGAATACAACTTAGACATAAAGTGATTATCATAGGTATATCTAATCTGATAATGTAAAATATGCCGCTTGTTTAAGGCTCTTTCTAATCTAGCCTTTGCCTTATAATCAGAGACATCAATCACTAAAGAGATATCAGTTCCTCTCTCTATATATACTTCTAATTGCGATCTCATATAGTTAAGCACCCATGAGTTAGGTGAGTCAAGTGATACAAGTACAGTATCTTTATCATAAGCATAAAGATGTACTTGTACACTCTCTGGCTCTTCAAGTCTGTCTAGTTCAATCTTAATCGGTTGTGTTCCATACCTAAGCATACTTCTGAGAAAGAACTCATGGTTAAAATCATGTGTTCTTGCATGATGCTCACTTAGTTGTTGTAAAAACTCTTCTCTCACTTCTACTAATGTTTCATTTCTAAAAACTAAGACTGCCTTTGGTAAAAAAAGCATACCTCGAGAGTGATGATTTAAAAATTCTTTCATCCAACTTGCATTTAAAGTATCGAATCCTGTTGTGATAAGAATGAGATTGTTACGTAATACAATGTCCATATATCCTACCTTAATTGGGATAGTTTTATATTAATAAGCAAAAATAGTTCCACCTTTATTAGAAATTATCTTTATTAATTAAGATAGCTTTGAGCTTATATTGGAATATTTTTAGTATAATTGCATCAATATTTAACTACCATTTTCACAAGGATATAATTTGCGCGAAGATATAAACGAGAAGTGTGCTGTTGTCGGGATTTTTGGTCATGAAGAGGCTTCAAAATTAGCTTACTTTTCACTACATGCTCTACAACACCGTGGTCAAGAAGCTGCTGGTATTAGTTCATCAGATGGTAAAAAACTTCATACTATTAAAAAACGTGGTCTTGTTATGCGTGTTTTTGATGAAGCAAAACTAAAAACACTTAGTGGTTCATCTGCTATTGGTCATACTCGTTACTCTACTGCTGGTGATGATTCTATTCTTGATGCACAACCGGTCTTTGCTCGTTATGACCTAGGTGAAATGGCTATTGTTCACAATGGTAATCTTACAAATGCTGACGAGGTTCGCAACCGACTTATAAAAAGAGGTGCAATTTTTCAGACATATATGGATACTGAAAATTTAATTCATTTAATCGCTAAAAGTGAACAAGATAAACTTATTGACCGTATTATAGATGCTGTTAGAAAAATAGAGGGTGCATTTTCACTTGTATTTTTAAGCAGAAGTAAAATGTTTGCTATGCGTGATAGATTTGGATTTCGTCCTTTAAGCCTTGGTAAATTACCAAATGGTGGCTATATCGTAGCAAGTGAGACTTGTGCCTTTGATCTTGTTGGTGCTGAGTTTATTCGTGATGTTAAACCGGGGGAACTTCTTATCTTTGAAAAAGGTAAAGAGCCTATCAGTATACAAGTCTTAGAGTCTGTAACTCCTAAACACTGTATATTTGAGTATGTATACTTTGCTCGTCCAGATTCAAATGTATTTGGTCAATCTGTGTATCAGACTCGAAAAGATATGGGAAAAGAACTCTCTAAAATTGAGCCAGTTGAAGCTGATATGGTTATACCTGTTCCTGATGGTGGTGTGCCATCTGCAATTGGCTACTCTCAAGAGAGTGGGATACCTTACGAAATGGGTATTATGAGAAATCATTACATCGGTCGTACTTTTATTGAACCTACTCAAGAGATGCGTGACTTAAAAGTAAAAATGAAACTCTCTCCAATGACAGAGATAATCAAGGGTAAAAAAATCATCGTTGTTGATGATTCTATCGTTCGTGGAACAACTTCTCGTCGTATCATCAGAATGCTAAAAGAAGCTGGAGCAGCTGAAGTTCACATGCGTGTATCTTCTCCTCCAACTACTGATCCATGTTTTTATGGTGTTGACACTCCCGATAAAGAGAACTTAATCGCTTCACGAATGACAAACCAAGAAATATGTGACTACATCGAAGCTGATTCTTTAGCTTATCTTGATGAAGAGACACTACTTAGAAGTGTTAAATCAAGTGCAGATGAAGACAAATACTGTACAGCTTGTTTTACGGGCAAGTATATTGTTTAAGTAGACCATTGATTTAATGAAACAGATATATACATATGGTGGCTACTTAAAAGAAAAATTTGGCTGCAAAGTTTATAAAGTCGGTATAAATATTTCTGGTTTCACATGTCCAAATATAGATGGAACAGTTGCCAAAGGTGGCTGTACATTTTGTGAAAACGACTCCTTTTCAGCTTCTACTGATGAAGTTCAAGAGCTTAAGAGTTTCCATCTAAATCTTGACTCAAAAGAGAACCCTTACTTAGAAAAACAACTACTTCAACTTCAACAGCAATTTGATGCTATTAGTAAACGCCAGTCTCGTGAATATGGGGCAGAAAAATTCCTTGTATATTTTCAATCATTTACAAATACTTATGCTCCATTTGAAACACTCAAAGCTCTTTATGAAAAAGCTCTCTCATTTCCTAATGTAGTTGGACTTAGTATTGGAACCCGTTCTGATAGTATTACAGATGAAACATTAGAGTATCTAGCAGAGCTTAACAAAGACAAAGAGATATGGATAGAGTTTGGCATACAGTCTGTCTATGATGAAACTCTAGAGCGGATTAATCGTGGTCACAACAGTGATAATGTAAAAGAGTGGATTATTAAAAGTAAAGATGCTGGTTTACATGTCTGTGGTCATCTTATATTTGGATTACCTAATGAGAACCAAGAGATGATGTTAGAGACTTCTAAACAAGCTTATGAGTGGGGTATTGACTCTGTTAAATATCATCCCCTCTATGTTGTAAAACGCACCGCCTTAGCAAATGAATTTGCTCGTGGAGAGTTTACACCGATAAGTGAAGAACTATATCTTGATACTTTAGTAAAATCTATTGAGATGAAACCAGAAAGTGTACATGTTCAAAGAGTAACAGCAGGTATTGACGATGACTCACTTCTAGCACCACTATGGTGCCGAAACAAAAATATTCAGATTAAGAACATCAATACTGTACTTAAAAAAATAGGGCTCAAATACTAAACTATTAATGTCCACTTACTTTAGCAAACTGAGCTGTACTTCTAAAGTATGGTGGGTATCTAAAGTAGACTCTAAAAGACTTAGCTTCACCAGGTTTTAAATTTTTTGCGACTACAAACTCTTTTGTTATTGATTGAGGTTTACTCTGAGACATTCCCATCCCATTAGAGAAGAAATCAAAAAAACCACTACTCTTATAAAAATTTCCACCTTTTACATTTCCAGTTGCATGACCTTTATTTACTAGTTTTATCTCAAAAGTAACTTTTCCAATAGTATGACTACCTTCATTTTTTACAATTCCTGTATAGATAATTTTTTCTATACTAAGAAGTCTTTTATTTTTCATCTTATAAAGCTTAACATCTTTTGTATACTTGTCTACAACAAGAATTGAAAAAATAGCTAAAAAAATTGATATAAGTGTTGCAGTAAAAAGCATAGCATACTTTAATTTATCAGTATCTTGTCTCAATGCACTAACTACACCACCAATAAAAATAAGAAAGATAACACCAAAAGTTATGAAGTGCCAATAGTTAAATAAGGTCATTTACAATCTGCTCCTAAAGAGATATTATAATCTTTTGCATAAGTAAAAGGTTCTACAAAAATTTTAAAATTAATCGTAGAACCTTTTGGTATATCTAACTCATCAATCGACATCTTCTTAAATGGCTTTAACTTTAAAAGATAATTTCTATACTTATTTTTTGTCACTTTATATGCACTTGCTGTTATTTTACAGCTTTTGAAATTAAGTTTTGATTCATTTGTAAGTTTGCCCTTAACGACGACTGCCTTAGAGTAAGATAATTTTTTTTGACTTATCAGAGTTACTGAGTTCTTAAAAAGATACTCATGCATTTTTATATAACCAATTGTTGGTCCTGCAACTAAAACTACAAATCCAAGTAGTACAAAAATAACAGCTATTGTAGTTTTTCTTCTTAAGACAATAGCTAAAATAATAAAGAGAATAAAGAGAACGAAAGAACCACCAAAGAGGATGTAATCATAAGTTATAAGCCCATCTATAAAAGCAGTAATTTTTGTTTTCATCAAATCTACGAATCTTCTCTAGAATTTTTCTCAGCGATACCACTCATGTCAAATCTTCGAGCCAGTTCCTGCTTGATTCTATCTGGAGAGATATTTTTAACAGCTAAAGCAACTAACATATGGTATGTTAAATCAGCTGCCTCATAAATCATCTCTTTTTCATCATTGTCTTTATGTGCAAAACAGTACTCACCAGCTTCCTCTACAACTTTTTTCAAAATTGTATTGTCACCTTTACTTATAAGCTTTGCTGTCCATGAAGTTGAAGGGTCTGCGTTTTTTCGCTCTTGTATTGTATGGTAAAGAGTGTCTATAACACCATAAGCAGCAGTAGTATCTACTTCTACTTCCAAATTACTTTCTCCTGACTCCAACTCTCTAAAGAAACAAGATTTACGACCAGTATGGCAAGCCACACCCTCTTGCGTTACTTTTATAAGTAGTGTATCGTTATCACAATCTATGTTAAAAGAGTGAATAGCTTGAGTATGTCCACTACTTTCACCTTTTTTCCAAATACGCTGTTTTGAACGAGAAAAATAGTGAGCTATTTTTGTGGAGAGAGAGAGTTCCAAGGCTTCTTTATTCATGTAAGCCATCATAAGAACTTCATTTGTTGAAGCTTCTTGTACTATAACAGGAAGAAGTTCAGACTTCTCCCAATCTACTCTATTTAATGCTTCTTGCAACATTACTTAGCCGTAGTTCTCTGTCTAGCGTTTTTAGTATCAACCCAAATATTTGGAGTTGATCCACCAGGTGTTAAGAAAATCTTCGCATCTCTGTTTACACGAAGAGCCTCATTAAATTTACCCTGTATTTTCATCTGCTCTAATTGTAAAAGTTTTGTAGTTAAAGATTTACTAATTAGTAAGTTTGCTTTTGCTTTTGCATCTGCTTGGATTGTCACAGCATCAGCCTTACCTTGAGCTTCAATACGAGCTTGTTGTGCAACACCTTCTGCTTCAGCAGCACGTTTAAGAGCTTCTTGTTTTACACGTTGTACATCTTGCTCTGCTTTTTGAACTGCTTGTTTTGCGATTTGTACTGCTTCTATCTGCTCTTTTACTTTTTTAGGAAGTAAAATATCACGTAGTTGTACTGACTGTAAAATTGCCGGAGCATTTTTAAGATTGTTTACGCTGTCACGAATTCCAGCTTCTATCTCAGCGCCTAAGTCATTTCTCATTTGAGTAAGAGCTTCTGCATCATACTTTCCAATAACATTACGAACTACATCACGAACAACAGGATTAATAATTTTATCTTCCCAAGAAAATCCCCAGTTAGAGATAGTCTGTGCTGCAAACTGTGAGTTAAGTCTATACTGAACAGTTAATTCAATTGAAACTGGTAATGAACGTTTATCAAGTACTGTAATTGCTGGTTTAGATCCAATTCCAGAATTATTTGAATTAGCTTCAATACGAGATGCATAGTTTATGATACGAACTTTAGTATCAACTGTATATACTTTTTGAATTACAGGAATGATAAAGTGAAGACCCGGAAGAAGTGCTTGATCTTGATACTTACCATTTGTACTTAAAATACCTCGCTGACCCTCTTCAATAATCGTAAAAGGTTTCGCTAAAACTAGCATAACAACAACAGCAATTAAAAAATAAACTATTCCTGATTTTCCACCCATATTAAAATCTATATTTGGCATTTGAGGACCTTTTGGACCTCCACCACCTGAGCCACCAGTAGATTTTTTATATCCGCCACCCTCGCTCTTTTTTTTGTTAAAATAATCATTCATATCTGATGCCATAAGTAAATTGTCCTTCATTTTATTAATCTATATAAGTAAGATAGTGCTCATACTTAGCATTTCTGCCAAATACAATATCAAAGTAAGTTGACTGAATCTTCTCAGTAATTTCACCACGACTTCCACAACCAATCTCTCTTGCATCTACAAGTGCAACTGGAGTTATTTCAGCTGCTGTTCCTGTTAAGAATGCTTCATCTGCAACATAAACCTCTTCACGAGTGATGCGACGGCGAGTTACTTTTATGTCCATATCTTCTGCGAGTTCTATAACCATTTTTTGAGTGATTGAAGCTAAAGAGTTGTCATTTGGAGGAGTGATTAACTCTCCATTTTTCACCATAAAAAAACATGCACCACTTGCTTCTGCAACATAACCTTGGTCATCTAAAAGAAGTGCTTCATCATATCCACAGTCAATAGCTTCATACTTAGCCATTTGAGAGTTTAAGTAGTTTGCACTTGCTTTTGCTTTACCCATGTTTGAAGTATTTGCAGGTCTAGTCATAGAAGCAATTTTAAGTTTGATTCCATTTTTAAGACCATCTTCACCAAGGTAAGCACCCCACTCCCAAGCAGACATAACAGTCTCAACTGGAGCTTTTTTATGGTAAACACCCATAACGCCATATCCTAAAAATGCAAAAGGACGGATATAAACATTGTCCCCTGTAAACTCATTTTTACGAATTAACTCAATTTGAGCTGCATTCATCTCTTCAACAGAATAAGGAATATCAATAAGTGTCATTTTTGCTGACTCTTTGAGTCTTTTTGTATGCTCATTTAAGCGAAAAATTGCATAACCTTTTGCTGTTTTATAAGCTTTTGTTCCTTCTATTACACCATTTCCATAGTGAAGTGTGTGTGAAAGTACATGTATCTTAGCATCATCCCAAGCTACAAACTTTCCATTCATCCAAATATACTTGGCTGCATCCATAAAATCTCCATTAATTATAATTAATGCTATTTTATCCAAAATGATGTTTATATTGCATTAATAAAGTAACATTAATCATATCTAATTAAATTATTTAAGCTTATTTATATATAATGTCACCTTAAGTGAATTATTAGAAGGTATTAACAATGACACATAAATATGCAGATTACAAAGATGTAAATCAAGAGCAGTTACAGATTGATATTGAGGCAATTAAAGAGACCATTGGTGGACGGACACAAGAAGATTTTGACCACCTCTTAAAACTTGAAAAATGGGGAAGAAGTTCAACAATAACTGGATTTTTTCTTATAGCAATGGTTGTATTTTTAGATGTAACCAATTTTGGAATTCCTGCTTATCTATTTTGGGCACTTGGAATTATAGGTTCAGTTCTTATAGCAGTTGGAAATGTAGGGCGATGGGCAAATGTTACTCATCCTATTTTACATGGTGCATACGATAAGGTTCCAAATGTTCCTTTCCGATACACTAAAAAAGGTTATGCAACAGGTAATAGACGTTGGATTGATTGGTTAGATTGGATTAAACCTGATGCATGGGCTTATGAGCATAATATTATGCACCACTACCACCTAGGTGAAGATGATGATCCAGATAATGTTGAGAAAAACCTTCTTTGGTTACATAAAGCAAAAGTTCCTATGTTTCTTAAGTATACTATAGTTTATATCTTTGCAGGAATGTGGAAATTTTTATATTATGCTCCAAATACTCTTAGAATTTTAGAGAATAAAGAGCGTATTAGAAGAAAAGAAGAGCCTACTTTAGATTATGAAATCAGCCCTTTTACTAAAAATGGTTTCGCTCTTTGGACAGAGTATATCTTACCCTACGGACTTTTTCAGTTTGTATTATTACCAGTACTTTTCCTACCTTTAGGAATGGGAGCAGTTTTAAGTGTACTTATATTTTTGATTATTGCAGAAATATTTGCTAATCTTCACTCATTTTTAGTGATTGTTCCAAACCACTCGGCTGAAGATATCTATCAATTCTCTACACCACATAAAACGCAGGGTGAGTACTACTTAAGACAGATTATGGGAAGTGTTAACTACAACACAGGAAGTGACTTAATCGACTTTGCACATGGCTTTTTAAACTACCAAATAGAGCATCACCTCTTTCCAGAGATGCCACACTCTTTTTATCAAAAAATGCAGCCTATTGTAAAAGATATCTGTAAAAAGCACAACCTTGAATATCGTCAAGAGTCTGTATTTAAAAGAATTTTAATGACTGTTGATCTAATGGTTGGAAAGACTAAAGTTCTTCGTATAGATGGTATCTAAAGCATAAGCTTTAGATACTCACTTTATATCCAACTCCAAAAACATTTTCTATCGTATCAAGTGGTAATTTTTTACGCAACTTCTTAATAAGTGTTTTTATCGAACTGATTCTACCCTCATCATACTCATCCCATAACTCATAAACAATCGCATCATAAGACAAAATCACATTAGGTTTACTAAAAAAAACTGTTAACATTTTCTTCTCTTGATTTGTTAGTTGAATATATGTTTCATTGGCATATAATTCATCAGTTTCAAGATTATATGTATAGTTTTCTTTTAAAGTTACTATTAAATTTGAAGAGATATTAAACTTCATTAAATCTTCTACTGCTATAGATAAAGCTTCTCTAAGTGCAAGTCTAGTAATCGGCTTAACAAGATATTTTGTTAACATTAATTCTGCTGCATTAAGAAGATATTTTACATCAGTATAAGCCGTTAAAACAATTATTTTTGTACTTCTATCATTCTCTCTAATTTTTTTAATCAGGTCTAAACCATTAAGTTTTGGTATATTTATATCGACAATCATCAATTCTGGTTTTTTATCTTTATAAATTTTATAAGCTAACTCTCCATCTTCAGCCTCATATACATTCTTAAAATGTTTTTTTAAATAACTTACATAGTTATCACGAATAGCTTTCTCATCCTCAACAAAAAGTATACTATATACATTTCTTGTACTATTCATCACAAGCCAATAATTTTATTTTAAAACATGTACCATTTTCTATATTTTGCATACTTAATTCACCTTCTAAAGATTTTTCTACTATCGTTTTTGCGATATAGAGTCCTAATCCTGTACCTTGAGACTTATACTTTGTAGTAACATATGGCTCAAAAATTCTCTCTTGTATATCACTTCTAATGCCACCAGCATTATCACTCACTTCTATACAGTAATAACCTGCATCTCTAATAATACTAATCATAATTTTAGCATCTTTTATATCATGAAGAACCAAAGCATCTTTTGCATTATTTAAAATAATGACTAAAACCTGTTGAAGTTCATTTGAATGACTATAACATTTAAATTTTTCATCAAATTCTCTAAGTACTTTTATATGATGATATTCTAATGTTCCTTTTATAATATTTAGAGCATCATTTACAATATTTCCCAAGAAAAATATCTCTTTTTCTTTATCGCTATCATAAAAATTTCTAAAATCTGTAATAGTTTTTGACATATATATTGTTAACTCTTCTATCTCAATTAATCTCTGTTCAACCCTTGAGTCTCTCACATTGTTCTCAACAAGAAGATCGTCTAAAACTAAAACAATTGAATTGATTTGAGAGAGAGGTTGTCTCCACTGATGTGCAATATTTTCAATCATTTCACCCATAGAGATAAGCTTACTTTGATGAAATATCATTTTATCTTTATCTGATGATTTTTTAAGCTCTAGAGCAACTCTATGTTTTAATTCTTTATTTATTTTTTCTATCTGAAAATGTCTATAAATTAGAATAAATAAAATAAGAAACACAACTATCAAAATTTTATAAAGTAGGGAGTAGTCAAAACTCTCTTTATAGTTAACTGAAAACCACTTATTTAAAATAAAACTTTTCTGTTCAGATGAGATACTATCTACAACTTTTTGCATTATCTTATAAAGAATAAACTCATCATTTCTTACCCCATAAGATAGTGTCAATTTATCTTTAAAATGTGCAGAAATTTTAAAATCTTCGTAACTGTATGAAGAATTTCTAAAATAATAATCTATACCAAAAGCATTATCAGCAAATCCATACACTTCATCATTTTGTACTCTAGTAAGTCCATCCTCAATACTCTTAACTGCAACAACTTCTATATGCGGATACTCTTTTTTTAAAAGCTCTATCTCTGCATATCCTTGAACAACTGCAATTTTTTTACCTCTTAAGAAACTTACATTTGGAACATTTTTTTTATCTATTTTAGTTACTATTACTAAAGAGTAATCTAAATATGCTGAAGTCATATAAAGATACTCTTCTCTCTCTTTAGTAGATGTAACAAGATTAAGAATATCACATTTTTTACTTTTGATTGCGGCTAATGATTCTGCCCATGAGCCTGTTTTATAAACTTCCATTGGAAGCCCTATTTTCTCTTGTGCTATTTTTAAAAAATCCGAATCTATACCTATATATTTCTCATCAACTATAGCCCCAAAAGGCATCCAATTAGGATCTACACATACCTTCAAACTCTTTTTATCTTTTAAATACCTTTTCTCATTTTTGCTAAGATAAAGATTTTTTTTATTTGTACTAAATATAAATTTATTTAAGTTTTGACTCATATCATTATATATATATCCTGCTTGCTTAAAAGTATCAGCTATAAGTCGTATTCTATTTTTATCTATACTTCCCACTTCATAAACATTAGGAAGCATTATTGATTCAACTTGTTTAGCTTCAAATATAAGGGCTTCTTTGGATTTTTTTTGAGTGTTATACTTTTTCTGAATTAGAGTGATAATCTCCTCTTTATGTGCTAAAGCATACTTCCAACCACGAATAGAAGCATCCCTAAAATTCTCAACACGTTTTGGATGATTTAAAAGTTCTTTACGACTTGTAAAAAGATTTTGATCGTAGTATTTTGTACCATAAATAATAGGATCTAAAATATTATAAGAGATACCAGCTTTATTAAGATAGTAAATTTCATTAGTTACAAAAACACTCATAGCATCAACTTCTTTGTTTATAAAAGCATCTAGTTTATAATCAGTTTTTACATTAATAAAATCATCTTTTTTAATATCAAATTTACCTAACATCTCTAAAAGGGTAAGATTATGAATTGCATCAGAGATACCCATTATCTTTTTTCCTACTAGATCTGCTGGTGACTTAATCTCTTTTTGTGTTACAACAACTAAAGGTGACTGTTTGAAGAAATTTGCTAGCATTACAATATCTTTACCATTATAATAATCTGCAATAATTGATGAATATCCTAGCCCATACTCAGAGACACCATCAAGAACTAGCTCAGAGATAACACCATCTTCTAGCTCTAAAAACTCTACATCAAGACCAACATCTCTATAATAACCCTGATCTTTTGCAGCATAAAAACCTGCAAATTCAAATTGATGTTTCCACTGTAACTGTAGCTTAATATGCTCAACATTTGTTTTATTTGCAAGTGCTTCTGTAATTAAAAAAAGAAAAAGGAAAAAATTAAATAGTAGTTTCACTTGCTTATCCTAAAATATTTTTTCAATTATAGGATAAAGAAGTGAGGTAGTGGTGAATTAGTACTCTTTTAAGACATCATTTATCTGTACATATGCCTCAACTGGTGTAGTCTCAAAATAATGAATGTTATGTTTTTTAGAAAATTCACGTGTCATATCTTGTACTTTAAGAAGGTTAAAGCGAGGTGCTTTTGGAAATAAGTGATGCTCTATCTGAGTATTAAGTCCACCATAAAACCAGTGTACAAATGCTCCACCTGTAAGTGAACGAGATGTTCTCATTTGAAGTTCCATCCAAGAAAAATTCTCTCCAACCTCTTTCTCAAACACTTCACAACCTAAATGATTTGTAATAAAACCAAATGCTAACCAAGGAGAAAGAGTAAAGTTAAGAGTTAAAAAAACTATGATTGCACTCTCAAATGGTAAAAAATAAAAGATTGGTCCCCATACTATTGGCCAGTGCATAAGCATTAGAGCTAACTCTCCCCATTTTTGACGCTTAATTACAAAGTTATATGATTGAATAATAAAAGCAGAATACATAAAAAACATAGAACCCCAAAAAACAAGATACTTACTAGCTCTAAGCCATGCTTTGTTACCCTTATGTAGGGGAGCAAAAGCACCATCCATAGCTAAAATATCTTCATCTTTTTCAGGTACATTACACCATGTATGATGATTTATATTATGTTTAAAATCCCACCATGAAGAACTATTTGAAAGTATAAACGCAGAGAATGGGTAAGATAGTTTAAATGACAATGACTTATTTTTAAAGTACTGAGTATGTAGAATATCATGAGAGATAAAAACTGCACGAGTAAAAATAATAGTCATAAAAAAGCCAAGAGCTACTGCACCCCAAACTGGATTTAGATTAAGTGCAGTCCAATTTACTGCCACATAGAACACAAGAGCCATACCTAAAAGAGTAAGTATCATTTCAATAGTTCCACGAACAGGAACACGATCTAGTAAGCCCGCAGCACGGACCTCAGCTTTGAGTTCATTAAAAACATCAGGATAAGGAGTTGTCATTTATATAACCTTCTTATAAAATTTATAATAATTATAACCAATTTATTTGAAGTTTAATTTAAGTTGAGAAGAAATTAGGATTTTGTTACAAAAGGAAGCCCTAAGGCTTCACTTTTAAACAAAAGAGGAGAATAAAATATTTAAATTAAGTTCTTTTTAAAACTCTACCTGTGCTGTTAGCATATAAGCAGTTCCATTAAACTCTTCACGAGATGAGCCACTTTTGTTACTTGTAAGTTCAACATTTGCAACCCACTGAATATTCTTGTTTTGATCCCATGCGATACCTCCAATTGCAGTTCTGTTCTCTGCTCTTGATTTTGGAGTCCAAGAATCATAACGAGCAAGTAGTCTGTACTCTTTCTCTGCACCTAAACGATACTCACCATTCATACTATAACCTGAACCTGCTTGTTTAGAAACATTATTAACTATATCTGAAGTATCTTGTGAGTCTACATACTGTGCTGAGAGTAAAAATTCTGGTTGGTTATAAACTGTATGTAGACCACCAAAAATAAGATCTTGGTTTTCAGTTACACTTCCAACAGTAACACTTTTATGCTCTTGGTTGTACTGCCCGAAGAAAGATACATCAAAGTATGTTTTACTATCTTGTTTATCTTTTCCACTAACACCGAGAAGATGAGCTGTAGCTCTCCACTCTAAACTCATACCAAGCGGAGTATTTTGTGTTGAGTGATACCCCTCACCATTAAAAATACCAATTTCAGTGTCTATATACTGAGTTTTTGTTTTAAAGTTAAAACCAAAATCAGCTGAATTAGAAAGGTCTGCACCATTTTTTTGCTCTATTAGTACTTTTGAAATATCACGGAAGTACCAAGCATTATGCTCTTCATAATCATGCCATGGACGGTGAACTAAACCAACTTCTACACCTGTAAATGGTAAAACATCATTTAAGTAAAGGTAAGCATATTTAGCACGTAACACCATATCACCATCTGTACCACTACCATCTGCCTTAGTATCTTGGTGCATATCAAAAGTGACACGGTAGTAAGATTTAGGATCGTCTAAAAGGTAAGCTTTTACTTGAAAATAAGCACGACGAATCTCAAACTGAGAAGTTGAATCTTTATAATCTACAGTTGAAGTATCTTTTTTATGCTCATTATATTTATACCCAATATATGTTAAAGCACTAAATTTTAACTTATCTGCATGTGAGTACCATGAAGTTGATTTATCTTTAACAAGTGTACGACCCTGGGCAGCTGAAGTAAAAACTTGTCCATTTGCATCTTGGTATAAGTCAACAGCATTTGCAGCCACAGTTCCTAAAGTCATTGCAGCTAAGGCTGAT
>Ga0256826_1001268_pt1 | contig 15728 bp, 18 predicted proteins | sample CV79metaG_FD_185975 | JGI IMG/M metagenome (GOLD analysis project Ga0256826, IMG submission 185975) | Hydrothermal vent microbial communities from East Pacific Rise, Pacific Ocean - CV79 | ecosystem: Environmental > Aquatic > Marine > Hydrothermal vents | place: Pacific Ocean: East Pacific Rise...
GCCCCACGGGACCTAGATCCATAGTAGCATGGACATATCTCAAATCAAAAGGTTATGATGTAGTATTCCTAAAAGGCGGACTAGATGGACTAACCTCTACTCTCAAAGGTGGACAAGCAAAGCAGTTTTTGGCTTGATATAATCCTATAATGATATATAGTCTATAAGTTTTGGATGTTGGATATTTTTCATAATAGATGATAGCATAAATAGGCTAGATTGCTGATATTATGAGAATTGCTTTTAAATTAGCATGGAGTAGAAAACTACAAAACTAAACTAAATATCAATATAACCACGCTATAATAAAAAATAAATTCAAAATAGCGTGGTTAAAATGTATTATAAAAGAGAATTAGAAAAGAAGATAGAGCAATATCTAAAGAGTCCAGAGATTATTGCTATATTTGGTCCTCGTCAGGTGGGTAAGACTACACTACTCAAGGAGCTATATGGTCGTGTATCAAATCCTATCTTTTTGACCTTTGAGGATATAGAGCTCAAGATACTATTTGAAGAGGATATCAAGAGCTTTATCGCTCTATATATAGATCCATATGATCATATCTTTATCGATGAGTTTCAGTATGCACAGATGGGAGGCAAGCATCTCAAATATATCTATGATACTACGGATAAAAAGATATTTATATCAGGTTCATCTGCTATGGAGCTCTCTATCAATGCTGTGAAGTATCTAGCTGGTAGGATATTTGTCTTCAATCTCTACTCATTCTCATTTGGAGAATTTTTGAGTGTCAAAGATCCAAATCTGTATAGATTGTATGTAGGTTTGGATAGTACTATCTCTACAGTGCTCTCACAGAAGATAGCTAGGCATATGGAGGAGTATCTCACCTTTGGTGGATATCCTCGTGTGGTGCTTAGTAGCAGTGATGAGGAGAAGAGGGAGGTACTAAAAAATCTACTCAGTATCTATCTGCTACGAGATATCAAAGAGATAGCCAAAATCGCAGATGAGACAAAGATGTACAAGCTACTCAAAGCTCTATCTCTACAGATAGGTAATGTCATAGTATACAATGAGCTCTCTACACTCATAGGTGTCAATGCAGTACAGCTCAAAGAGTATCTATCTGTATTTGAAAAAGCTTTTTTGATCAGAACTATTACACCATTTTTTACCAATAAACGGCTAGAGATAGTCAAGAATCCTGAAGTATTTTTCATAGACATGGGACTAAGAAATGTGATAATCAAAAACTTCTCAGCACTAGAGGATAGAGTGGACAAGGGAGCTATGTTAGAGAATTTTGTATTTAGAGAGCTGATAGAGCGAGATCTCAAGTACTACCGTACCAAAAATGGTGCAGAGGTAGACTTCATAGTAGATGACACAATCCCCATAGAGATAAAATCCAACCTTACATCTATGAAAGTATCCAAATCATTTCACTACTTTTTAGAGCACTACAGACCAGAGCGGGGATATATACTCAATTTTAATCAAATAGGCACAAAAGAGCATAATGGCACAGAGATAAATTTCTTGCCACATTTTATGGGTAAGGTATAAGAAAATTGCAATTGTCTTAGAAGTAGTTGTTAGTCATTAAATTGTTAAAGTTTGAATTTAGATATCATTGAATGATACTATCAATTATGCCTAATATTTGATTTATAGTATTTTGATTTGCTTTTTCAATAAATTTTATATTTCTTGAATTATAATCAATTGATTTCATCTGTTCACTCATGATATCCCCTTGCTCTGGAATATATTTCACCATTGTTCTTGCCCAAATTTTTCATTAAACTCTTCAGTAGCTTTATAACTTTTTGGTATCTTTTTAACTAAATCATCAATATTATATTTTAACATCTCTTCTCTAATAGGTTCTAATACTATTTTTTGATTTTCGATAAATATTTTAAGCTTATCCCCAACAGTTAAGCTCAATTCTCTCATGATATCTTTTGGAAATCTAAGACCCTGAGAATTACCCCAATTTGAAAGTGTAGCTGTCATAATATATCTCCTAAGACTTTTTGTATATCCGAAGTATATCATAATATTGTATGAAGGTAATATACTATTTTAATTTAATATATTTTTGTAGTCATTTATTAAATCATCAATGTTTCCAGAGAAACCCTTAACTGTTTCTTTACTTCCTTCATGCTTATGATTAGGAGGATTCATATTTTTAACAACTTTTTTATTGTTGTGATGATTTTCATCATCATGCCTGAGTTTATTAATTTTACTAATTCTATTATTTATACCTACAGCATAATTTTTTATTAGTTTAGTCTTTTTATCTATTTCTTTTATATTAATATAAAAATCTTCATTAGCTAGTTCCAAAGTATGCCTAAAATCTATATTATAGTCTTCAGCTAACATAATATTATCTAAGATACTAGAATATGTTGTTGATATAGGCTCTTTTAATTTATCAATACTTTCCAACTTTTTTATTAATGTATTAATATTTGAATTATACATCTATAGACTCTAGTTTTTTTATGTAATTTAGATGATCAATCACATCATTATATCTATGAAATGATCTTTCTTTTATTTCTTCAGATTTACTATTAAACTCATCAACTGTTTTTACACCAGCATAGTAAAGCCACATAGATAAATCTTTTTGAGCAATTTTAATTGCTTTTATTATTTTATTTTTTTTCATCTTGAATATTTAACTTTTTATATATCTTAACATTTTCATTAATTTTATCTAATAATTTTATCGTTTCTTTTTTAAATTTTTTTCTCTGTTTCCTTTTCATTTTTACATTATGATGTATAATAGAATGAAGTTTTGCAATTTCAAAACTGTTATCTATATTTTCTTTTAGGAGAAATTTAACTAAGTTTTGTAGAGCTTTTCCTCGTTTAATATCTGACATTACAATACTCCTTAAAGTAATTTCTATTTGAGTATAGCATAAAATTATAAATATAAAGTTCGTATATCTACTATACTAGCTCTCCCAAAAAATTAGCCCAAAATAGCAAAGGTATAGCCTTTCGACTCCAAGATTGGAGGTATTTGTGATATTACCTCCTAGGATTGGACTCCTCACATCTAGTGAGTGCTTTTTGGGTACTGGTGACTGATGGGTATAGTCCAAACTTTGATTTATGTATGGCTTTACAGCTTTTTTTGGATTGTGTACAACCGTGATAAGTTAGGCTATCTTTTGAGCCTGATTTGTAGTTGTAGCAGATATATTTGCCATCCTCTACACTCTTTTTGCTGTAATCAATGAGACTACTGATAAATTTTGGCTTGGATTCATAACATCTGTTTAGTGCTGATTTGGCATCTGGTACTGAAGCGTATCTGCCAAATCTCTGTAGCTTTTGGCTTTTACAGCTTTTGATAGTTCTCTCACACTCGTAGTACTCTGGTGGATTGGTTTTGCTTCTACTATCGTAACATACATATTGACCTTTTTTGAGTCCTTCAGTACCATAGTAGCCCATGCCTGTTCTAGCACCATATGCTATGGATGGGCACTTAAACTCTTTTAATGTTATTTCATTGTTGGGTTTTATCTGTTTGAGCCTGCCAACTGTATTGGTCTCTTCATTACCTCTAAACTCAACTCCTAGTAGCTGGGCGTGCCTCATATCAGCATCTATTGCCACTCCTCCACCATCACACTCTATACCACACCATAAATAGTTAGGAGGTAGCTTGGTATCGAATACTTCATCATTCTCTAGCTTCATGCAGTAGGTAGTATCTATCTGGAGTCCTTTTTTGTGTTGGGATATGATACCTACTATACTGCCATCTTTTAGGTTGGTTTTTTGCTCTGTGATTAGATAGCTTTTTGATGGTGTGGAATGCTTGGTTTGGTCTCCTAGATATAGCTTGGCACTGTTGTTGGGTATCTCAAAGCACCTGAGATTGGGTGTTTTGGCTATGAGTGTATGAGAAGTAGATATGAGCAGTAGTGTGGTTAGTAGATGTTTCATATTAGTCCTTTTGTGTAGCTCGTATCTTTTGAAGTCTACTCATATTGTAGTGAGTAAATGTCAAAAGCTGAAGTATATAGACCAAGATACCTAAAATTGGTATCAAAAATAGGCTAGCGGTGAGCAGAGATAGTGTAGTGGTCTTTAGTTTATCTTTGGATAGTAGAGTCTGATATTCATCTTTGGTGGCGATAGTAGATATAGAGTCATAGCTCATAGGCTTTTTAATAGCTATTGACCATAGAAATACCATAACAACTATATTTAGTATAGGTACAAATAGTGTAGGTAGTAGTATCAGCAGTAGAAGTAGAAATAGGATATTTTGTCTCATAGATATATATACAGACTCTTTTGTAGTGCCAAAGCCTATCTTTTGGAGTTGGTAGTGTTTGGTATTGACTATATCTACAATCTTGTCAGATATGAGTCCTACTAACATGAGTGAGATGATGATGAGTAAGTGATAGTATATGAATACGACACCGATAGTCTCTATAGAGTCTCTGAACCAATCACTATCACCAATAAACGGTACAAAAGATGTGAGATAGAGAAATAGTGAGCTGATATTTGAACTGAAAATAAAGATTATGAGACCTAATAGTATAGCTGAGAGGACAATAGGTACTAAAGAGAGCTTCAAAATCTGAAAATCGAGTAGATCCCTCATGGATCTAAACAAGATACTAAGCATTCTTTGTCCTTCTGTAATACCAAAAAATAATAATACCTACTAGTAGGATAGTAACTATAGTAATCTCTTTTAAATACTTCTGTAGTAGATCTTGATTTGCTCCTAGATAGTATCCAAGCATAGTAAGAATAGTAGCCCATATACCAGCACCTAGAGCTGTGTAGATAGTAAATTTCCATCCATCCATGCGTGCTAGACCAGCTGGAAATGAGATATACTGTCTAATGGCAGGGATAAGCCTACCTGTAAATGTAGAGATGTGACCATGTTTTAGGAAAAATTTTTCAAGTGCATCTATTTTGCTCTCAGACATAATCTTCTTTATAAACCTTCTACCAAATTTGAGTGCCAATAGGTAGTTGAGCCATGCACCTGCTATACTACCTGCAACTCCAAATAGAATGACTAGTAGTAGACTCATCTCACCTTTGAATGCTAAATATCCAGCAGGTATCATCACGACTTCACTAGGAAAAGGGAAAAAACTACTCTCTAAAAACATAAGAGCAAATATACCAAAGTACCCCATACTACCTATTGTATTGACTAAAAAATCTACTATTTGATGCACTATATACTCCCTACTTTACTATAATCTTCTTTTATTTGTATGAGGAAATCTATAACCCTATCATGGAATATTTTCTCATCATCTAACTCTAAACACGCTCTAAATCTATTTAGATGCTCTATATTTATCTTTTCTGTGAATCTAGGACTGTTTCTGATATCTTTTGCTATTTTGTTGATAAGTTCATTATAGCCCAAGTCATTATTGGTAGATATCTTCTGATGATACTCATGGATAGCTTCATCCAGTATTTTGGCACGATTTGGATTCTCTGGATATATCTCTGTAGTGATTTCTTCTATTACATCTATTTCACATTTACTTATCTTGCCATCTGATAGAATCATTAGGGTAATTAGTCCCGCTCTAAATTCAAGTGAACGATTATGATAAACTAAAAATTCACGAAACATGTTTAAAAGTCGGTATTTGAATCTAGCAAACATATACTACCTTGTGTGTAGAGAGATGGCAGAGTAAAACTCTGCCAAATATTATACTTGTGGACCAGCAGATGAGAAGTTAAACTCATCTCCATGACCATCGTATCTCTTGAAATTCTCTTGGAACATTTTGCCCAAATTCGCTAATGCTCTGTCATATTCATCTTTATCATCCCAAGTATTTCTAGGGTTTAAGACATTATAGTCTTTGACACCCTTTAATGATTTAGGAATTGCAAGATTGAATATATCTAGATTGTCAAACTCTGCATCATTTATAGAACCATTTAGTATACCTGCGATACAAGCTCTAGTATCTTTGATACTCATTCTTTTGCCAGTACCATATGCACCACCTGTCCAACCAGTGTTTACTAGATATACATTGACATGATGCTCATCTATCTTCTCTCCCAAAAGCTTGGCGTAGACGGTAGGATGAAGTGGTAAAAATGCTTCACCAAAACATGCTGAAAATGCAGCTTGAGGCTCAGTGATACCTCTCTCTGTACCAGCTACCTTGGCTGTATATCCACTGAGGAAATAGTACATAGCTTGCTCTTTTGTGAGCTTGCTAACAGGAGGTAATACACCAAAAGCATCAGCAGTTAAGAAGATGATATTATTAGGGTGTCCAGCGTGAAGATTCTCTTTATGATTCTCTATATGCTCTATAGGGTATGAGACTCTAGTATTTTCAGTTTTACTACCATCTTCATAGTTTACCCTACCAGTATTATCATAGACAACATTTTCTAGCAGAGCATCTTTTGTGATAGCACCAAAGATTTCTGGTTCACTTCTAGGATCAAGGTTTATCACTTTAGCGTAACATCCACCCTCAAAGTTAAATACACCATCATTATCCCAACCATGCTCATCATCACCTATGAGGGCACGATCTGGATCTGTAGATAGTGTAGTCTTGCCAGTACCTGATAGCCCAAAGAATAGGCATACATCACCTGCATCACCAACATTGGCAGAGCAATGCATAGATAGCTTGCCCTCTAGTGGTAACCAGTAGTTCATCATAGAGAAGATACCTTTTTTCATCTCTCCACCATACCATGTACCACCAATGATAGATATATTTCTCTCTATATTGAATAAGACATAAACATCAGAGTTCATTCCATGCTCTTTGTACTTATCATTTGTGGCTTTACAGCCATTATAGACTATAAAATCTGGCTCAAATTTGAGTAGCTCTGCATCTGTAGGACGGATAAACATATTTTTGACAAAGTGTGCTTGCCATGCTACCTCTGATATAAATCTAATCTTTCGTCTACTAGCATCACTAGCACCACAATAAGCATCTACTATATATATATCTTTGCCAGATAGTTGCGACTTGGTCAAATCTAATAACTCATCGAAAATATCCTCTGAGATAGGCTGATTGATATCACCCCATGAGATATTCTCATTTGACGGCTTCTTGTCTACAAAGTATTTATCTTTTGGACTTCTGCCTGTGAATATTCCTGTATCGCAGATAGCAGCACCAGAGGTAGAAAGCTTGCACTCATTGTGATTTATCTCATGAGCTAGTAGCTCATTATAGTCTGTATTGTAAAATACATTTCCAATATTCTCAAGTCCGAGCTTATCCAAGCCTTTTGGAGTAATTTTACTCATGTTTTCCTCTTTTATTTAAATATAGATAGTAACACACCAGCTGCAACAGCTGAACCGATAACACCTGCGACATTTGGTCCCATCGCATGCATTAATAGTATATTGCCTGGTTTTTCATCCGAACCAACTTTGCTAACAACTCTAGCTGCCATAGGTACAGCTGATACACCAGCCGCACCTATGAGTGGGTTGATAGGCTCTTTTGAATACTTATTCATAACTTTCGCCATTAGCACACCCATAGCAGTACCTGCAGAGAACGCTAACAGTCCTATAATCATAATACCAAGACTCTCAACAACTAGGAACTTGTCAGCTGCTAGCTTAGAGCCAACACCTAGACCTAGGAAGATAGTTACTGTATTGATAAGAGCATTTTGCATAGTGTCATTGAGTCTCTCAACCACACCTGACTCTTTGGCAAAGTTACCAAATGCGAATGCACCTATAAGTGGTGTAGACTCTGGTAGCAATAGTATAGATAGCATCAATACAACGATAGGGAAGAATAGCTTCTCTAGTCTATGTACTTTTCTACCTGATTTCATTACTATCTGTCTCTCCTCTTTGGTAGTAAGAAACTTCATTATAGGAGGCTGAATCACTGGTACTAGTGCCATATATGAGTAGGCGGCTACCGCGATAGCTCCTAGCATCTCTGGAGCTAGTCTATTAGCAATGAAAATAGATGTAGGACCATCTGCACCACCGATAATAGAAATAGCTGATGCACTTTGTAAATCAAATCCTAGTGCCACTGCACCTACAAGTGAACCAAATATTCCAAACTGAGCAGCTCCACCTAGGAGTGCTGTTTTTGGGTTGGCAAGGAGTGGACCAAAGTCTGTCATAGCTCCAACACCCATAAATATGAGTAGTGGGAAGAACTCATTGGCTATACCCATATTGTATATAACACCCAGCATTCCGTGAGGTCCTGCCATATGTGCTAGAGGTATATTTGCCAATAATCCACCAAAAGCGATAGGTAGCAATAGTAGTGGCTCAAAACCTTTTGCAATAGCCAGATAGAATAGAGCAAATACAATCAATATCATAAGTATTCTACCTAGAGATGACTCAAATGCACTCATCACTCTCTCTTTGGATGCTCCTGCAGGATCAGCTGTAGTCTCACCATCATCCAAATCAAAGATGGCATTGATACCTGTAGTTTGCCAAAAGCTAACTGCAAGCTCTCCAATGGTTTTGGACTTATACTCATGTTTGACTACCTTTTCAGCTCCAGTTTCGGGGGCAACAGCTTCATGACTGTTTGCTTGGAGCATGGTGGTAGATGCCATAAAGGCAAATATCAAAGAAATGAAAATCTGTTTCATCTTCATGTCGATACCTATGATATAGTTGCTAGCAGTTGAGCATCTTGAACAGTATCATTGGCTTCAACATCTATGGATGCTATAGTACCAGCTTGAGGGGAAGGGATATCTATCTCCATCTTCATAGCCTCTAATATCATGATGACATCACCTTCTGCTACAGTATCACCTACTTTTTTAACTATTTTCCACACACTTCCTGGAGTCTGAGCAAGTACCTCTACTGAGCCTTTGCCTTGTGGAACTGCCGTTGCAGGAGTAGCTGTTGGAGTTGCTGCTGTAGTTGTCGGACTTACCTGAATATCTGCATCACCCTCTGCTACTTGTACACTATAACTCTTACCATCTACTACTACTGTATAATTTCCTGCCATATCTTCTCCATTACATTCTTTTTCGCCTTTTCTCACCATCAAAGGAGATTCACCTTTGAGGAACGCTATACCTTTTTTATCACAAGCCGCTGCTATGAAGATATTCTCTTCAGTAGTCTCTAGACCCTCCTCTTGGAGTACTTTTGTCCAATGAGCTATAGATTTATCTACATTTCTATCTGCTATATCTAGTGGATTTTCTATAGTTGGTTCTAGATCTAGTTTAGAAGATGCTAGAGCTACTATCTCAGGATCAGGAGCTACTGGAGTCTTACCAAATCTACCTAGTACCATCTTGCCGTATCCTGGAGCTATCTGTTTCCATGGACCAAACATCACATTGGCATAAGCTTGTTGCCAATAGAACTGACTCACTGGTGTGACTGATGTACCATATCCACCTCTTTCAACTACCTCTTTCATAGCTGCGATAACTTCATCGAACTTCTCTAGATTATCACTATCTCTCATCATCTGCGTATTGGCAGTCAATGCACCACCAGGCATAGGAGAGAATGGTATTAGTGGGCTTACCTGAGTAGCTTCTGGTGGGATGAAATAATCTTTGAGGCACTCTTTGAGAACATCTTCATATTTCAAGATTTTGTCTAGTTTAAGATCACCTAGATTGTAGTCTGTACCCTTTGTAGCGTGTAGTAGTGTCAATATATCTGGCTGACTAGTACCACCACTCACAGGAGAAGCTGCAAGGTCAAGACCATTGGCTCCACCCTCAAGAGCAGCTAAATAACATGCTACACTCACACCAGCTGTCTCGTGAGTATGAAGTCTGAGGTGAGTCTCTTCACCCAATAGCTTTCGTGCCATTGAAATAGTCTCAAATACTTTGTGTGGATTGGAAGTACCACTAGCATCTTTGAATGCTACACTATCAAACTCCAGTCCACTATCTAGTATGTTTCTAAGAGTTTTCTCATAGAATGCTACATCGTGTGCACCCTTGCATCCTGGAGGTAAATCCATCATTGTTACTACCACTTCATGGTTCATACCATGTTTGTTGATACAACTAGCACTAAACTCAAGGTTGTTTACATCATTAAGTGCATCAAAGTTTCTGACCGTTGTAGTACCATGTTTTGCAAACATCTTGGCAAATAGGTCTATCATCTCACGACTACCAGTATCAAGCATCACTGTATTAATACCTCTTGATAGTACTTGTAGATTGGCTTCAGGTCCTACTATCTCTCTAAATTTATCCATCATCTCAAAAGCATTCTCTTGGAGATAGAAATAGAGACTCTGGAATCTGGCACCGCCACCAAACTCAAAGTGGTTTATGCCTGCTGCTTTGGCTGCCTCAACTGCTGGAAAAAAATCATCCATCAGCACTCTTCCACCAAAGATAGATTGGAATCCATCTCTGAAGGTTGTATCCATTACATCAATATATTTTTTTGCCATCTAATGCCTTTTTTATGATTTGGTTTTTCTAAATTCAGTTACTGCAGCTATCACCGCTGCAACTCTAGCTTGCTCATCATCTTGCGATACTGCTGTAGCCGAGGCTTTTGGTGCAGTAAGTGCCTCTTCTGGAAAATACTTTGCTACTAGCTTAGCTTGTAGTTTCATGGCCTCTATCATAATAACTAGGAATGTGAAAACCACACCCATACCCAATACCATGAATTTTAGAGCCTCACCCAATTGATTAACTTCCATGTTTCCACCTTAAACTTTGAATATGAAATTTTAACTATATTTTTGCTTGCATACGCTTAAAACATATAGCCTATCTACGCCTTTTTCTTTTTTTGTTACCTGAGGTATGCCTCTTCTCTTCTAAATAGCCGCCCATCATAGACTCAACTTCACTTTTACTATAGCCTAATCTGCTAGATGAACTACTTACCTCATCTGATAACATATAAGAGAGTGCCTTCTTGATAAAGGTACCTTGATCTATATCTGATAGAGATGAGAGTATATTGTCAATATTTGGCAAAATAGATGTTTCATTGAGTTTCTGTATGAGAAATTCAATTGATTCACCTGTTACCGCAGTAGAGCCAATCTGCAAGACATCTAGCTCCATCTTGGCCCCTACCTCTTTCTGTATCCTCTGAAGCTCTTTGAACTCATCTGTAGATACTAGAGTGATTGCAAGTCCTGATTTACCTGCTCTTCCTGTCCTACCTATACGGTGTACATAGCTCTGTGGGTCAAATGGTATATGGTAGTTAAATACATGGGTCACATCCTTGACATCTAGACCTCTAGCTGCCACATCAGTAGCTACTAGTATCTTGACCTGTGCTCGTCTGTACTCTTTGACTACAGCATCTCTATCCATCTGCTCCATATCACCGTGAAGCCCTTTGGCACTAAATCCCATTGCGGCTAGGTGCTCTGCTAGTCTATCCACTTCTCTTTTCATTCTACAAAAGATTAGACATTTGTTGAAATTTTCTTGCTCTAGTAGATGCACTATGGCACTATCTCTTTGGTTCTCATTTATTACTATATATTTCTGTTTTATTACATTATTTGTTGTGTCTTGTTCACCTACTACAGATATAAACTGTGGTTGATACAAGATATTATCTGCTAGCTGTTTGATAGGTTCAGGCATAGTGGCAGAGAATAGTAGAGTCTGTCTATTTTGTGGTATATATTCAAATATTTCTTTGATATCCTCTAAAAAGCCCATATCTAACATCTCATCAGCCTCATCTAGAACTACAATTTCGGGATTGAATGTATCTATCTTACCTTTTTTGTATAGGTCTTTAAGTCTACCTGGAGTGGCTACTACTATCTGGACACCTTTGTGAATGAGTGCTATCTGTCTACCATACCCTACTCCACCATAGACTGTGAGTGTACGAATACCTGCAAATCTACCTAGGTGATATAGCTCATCACTCACCTGAGTTGCTAGCTCTCTAGTAGGAGTGATTACTAGAGCTTTTTCTATGTTGCCTTTGGCTATCATATCTAACATTGGCAGACCAAATGCTGCTGTTTTACCTGTACCTGTATGTGCTTGACCCACTAAATCATTACCAGCTGTAATGATAGGAATCGCCTCTTTTTGTATAGGACTAGGCTCCTTGAAACCTGCTATCCTAACACCTTTTGATATATCCTTATGGAAATCAAAATCATAAAATGTCATTTTGTACCTTTTATAGGGTATTAGCCCAGAACCCAAACTATATGGAGTCAAATATCCATAGGATGTATGTCTTGTGGGCATTTATAAAGAATTTATATAGATTCTTTATAAAAATCCAGATGACTACGGCTAGCTAAACTAGCCATATTTATAATATTGTAAATAGTATTATACCAAATATTATACGATATATTCCAAAAGAGACAAAAGTAAACCTCTGAATGAAAGCTAAAAATAGCTTGATAGTGATAAATGCTACAATAAATGCTGTAATAAAACCAATAATAAAAGCTGATATATTGGCATCTGCAAACTCTGAATAGTGTTTGAGCAAATCATACCCACTTACTGCTGCCATAACAGGAATAGCTAGTAGAAATGAGAACTCAGCTGAGACCTTTCTATCTAGTCCCACTAAGAGTCCACCTATAATAGTAGCCCCTGCTCTACTAGTGCCTGGAATGAGTGAGAATATCTGTGCTATACCTATCCATATAGCTTGTCTGTAGGTAGTCTCCTCTACTTCAAGGTACTCATCTGCACTCTCTTTGTGTAGATACTCAACTATGAGAAATACTATACCACCTACGATAAACATAATGGCTACTACCTTGACACTAAAAAGGGCTTTGACTATATCTTTGAGTATGAAACCGACTATGGCAAGTGGTAAGAAAGCCACCATTAGCTTCAACCATAAATCTATTTTTTTGGGTGTGAGTTTATCTCTGTATACTAACATAACAGCTAGAATAGCAGCAAATTGGATGATAACCTCATACGCCTTGGTGACACTATCTTGCGAGATACCTAGAAACTCACTTGCTACTATCATATGCCCTGTAGACGAGATAGGTAGGAACTCGGTGAAGCCCTCTATAGTGCCTATAATTATTGATTGAAAAATATCCATTGTTTCTCCTAATTAAATCATATTATTAAAATAGCTCTTGTCTTGAGCTAATAATTGAGTGGGAGTTCCACTTTCATCTATCTCTCCATCCTCTATCACATAGATATACTCTGCACTCTGTATGGTGCTTAGTCTATGGGCTATGGTGATGACCGTCTTGTCTGATAGGTAGTCATGCAGTGCTGAGAATAGCTTGGTCTCTGTATGTATATCTAGTGCAGATGTAGACTCATCAAATATCACTATCTTTGGGTCTAATAGTATCATCCTAGCTATTGCAATCCTCTGTCTCTGACCACCACTGAGCTTGATACCATCTTTACCTACAATAGTGTCTAGTCCATCTTCTAGTAGAGATATAACACTAGAGAGCTGAGATATCTCTATGGCTCTTTGGATAGTATCACTATCAAACTCATCACCTAGTGTGAGATTAAATAGTAGAGTATCGTTGAAAAGCTTTGGATTTTGTAGTATGATATGGCTATTTGCTCGGATAGTAGATAGTGATATCTCATTGCTATCTATGCCATTGTATCGTATAGAGCCACCATCAGGCTGATAGAAACCTACAATTAGATTGGCTAGAGTTGTCTTGCCACTTCCACTAGCACCTACGATAGCAATCTTTTGAGAGTCAGCTATTTTTATATTAATATTTTTTAATATGCTTTTACCACTTATGTAGCTGAAATCTATATTTTCCAATATTATTTCAGCTCTGTTGTCACTCTCAAATGGGTCTTTGGGATTAGGTATCACTCTCTCTTGTTCCATCTCATAGATACTATTGATTCTGCTACACGCAGCCTTGGCATTAGATAGTGCATACTGAAAGTTGATGATATCCTGAGTAGGTGTCATCATAATCCAGAGATAGCCAAATATAGCTAGCATAAGACCTATACTCAAATCTCCATAGGCTACACTCAATATACTTACAGCACGAAACAGCTCATATCCACTGAGAAATATAAGAAAAGAGAGTCTAATAGCTCTATCGCTCCTATATCCAAATGCTATAGATGTATCTCTAAGCTCTTTGGCTTTGTCTCTAGCTCTACCAAAGAAATACAGCTCCTTGTTAGCTGCTTTTATCTGATGAAATAGCTCTAGTGTCTCACCTAGTGTTGATTGAAATACCTCTGTAGCTTTGTTCTCATGCCTCTTTAGTTTACCTACATTTCTAGCTAGTTTTGATGTGAAGAATACAACTATAGGATTGGTGATAAGTATAAAAAGAGCCAACTGCCAATCGATGATAAGTAGTACAATACCAGTAAAAAGTATGGTTAGAATAGAGATAATGAATTTGCTAACTGTAGTACCTATAAAGCTATCTATGGTGTTTACATCTGTCACTAGTTTGGATGTGATAGCACTAGGTGATACAGCCTCGTACTCTTTGAGGGTAGCTCCCTCCAAGTGCCTGATAATCTTCTCTCTTAGTCTAAGCGATATCTGCTTGGAGATAGATAGAAATGTTTTGACCTGTATGACATTGAGTACAAATCCTAGATATCTCATCAGTAGTGTAAGTAACAAGAAGAATAGTACATATCCAGATAGCGTCATGGTAAATATATGTGAAGCTACCCAAGCTGTCATACCACCACCCTGCTTGAGTAGAAGCTCATCTACTAATATAGGAATAAAAAGTGGGATGGTGACAGTAAAAAGTGTAGCTACAATTGCTACAATATTACCCTTTATGAGAGCTTTTTTATGCTGGGTAGCTTGTCGTAAGATATCACTTATGGAGCATTTATCTGACAATATCAAGTACCTCTCTAAGATCTCTATTCTCTATACAGTGTGTAGCAGCCTCTTTGAGTATGGACTTTGCACAGAAAGCTATACGAGTATCAGCGTGAGCAAACATACTTAGGTCATTGGCACCATCACCCACTACAACTGTATCAGCCCTTGTGATACCCATAAGGCTCTGAAGTCTTGTTATCATATCACCCTTGGCATCGGAGTACATCATCTCACCACCTACCTTGCCAGTTAGCTTACCATCTTTGGAGTGCAAAAAGTTAGCAAAATCTGCATCAATACCTAGCTTTTGGCAAGCTTTTCTAGTAGCCTCTCTAAATCCACCCGAGAAACATACCACAGTATAACCTAGCTCTTTTAGCCCTGATACTACCTCTGTAGCTCCACAGGTCATAGGTAAATCACTACATATCGTCTGGACTTTGGATATCTCTAGCCCCTCTAGTAATGCTACTCTGGAGATAAGAGAGTCAAAGAAATCTAGTCTACCAGCCATAGCTTCTGTAGTGATAGCTACCACCTGCTCCTCTAGCCCTAGTGGCTTGGCAAAGAAGTCAATAGTCTCGCCATTCATCAAGGTAGAATCGAAATCAAAAACTGCAAGTTTGGACATAATCACTCCTGAGTATAGTTTAAGTTTTTTATAATTATATCAGATAAATCCAAAAATAAAAGCTTTGCAGTTTTTATTGAGCTACTTTGGTTCGAGCAAAATTCTTTCTCTTCTTTCATCATCAGTCCTTATATTTATATTATATCAGACTGACACGGAATTTTTAACACTCCCAGTCTCTATGATTTGTTATCACTTTTTATCAATCTTTGGAATAGAATATCTTCTAAATTTCTACTTGAATCTACTACAAT
>Ga0256826_1001269_pt1 | contig 15723 bp, 12 predicted proteins | sample CV79metaG_FD_185975 | JGI IMG/M metagenome (GOLD analysis project Ga0256826, IMG submission 185975) | Hydrothermal vent microbial communities from East Pacific Rise, Pacific Ocean - CV79 | ecosystem: Environmental > Aquatic > Marine > Hydrothermal vents | place: Pacific Ocean: East Pacific Rise...
AGAGTTTCTCTTCAACATTTTCTTTTAACATCTCTAGTAAGTCAAGTATTCCCATATCTATTAGTGCTACCATTTGAGCTTTTAACTCAACAAATGAGACTCCTGCTTCTTCATAAGCATCTTTTACGTGAGCAAAAGTTACATCATAGGTAATATCACTTTTAGTAAAAAGTTCTTGGCGTTTAATCTCTTCTGTAAAAAAAGCTATAACTTCATGCTTAGCATAAACACGAAGAGAAAAATCAGGACGAGCAGACATCTCACCATAATCAAAACTGATAAATTCAAATTTCTCACATGAGTTAGACATCTCTTGTGCAAATTCTTCATAACCAAGTGCAATTTCACCTCTATCTTTATGATATTTTTTCGCTTTAGTATCTACCCACTCATTTTCTACATCAAACTTTACATCATGCTCATTTATACTTGCTGTTTTACCCTTATAGTAAAGTTCACAAGGAAAAGCATCAAAAATTTCATTTGCTATAAAAAAAGCATTTTTACACTTAAGTTCACTTAGAGATTTATAGTGTGTTAATGTAATAACATCACCAAATGATTCTTCAAAATAACTATTTTGCTGTTTTTGTAAATCATCGAAACGCTCAATTATGACAAAATTAAAACTTTGTAATAACTCTGGACGAAGAGTATAAATAAATTCACATACATCTGCTAAAAAATATCCATGGTGTGCACCTATTTCACAAATAGTAGCATCAGTTTGCAAAAAGCCTTCATCTACTAAAGAGATGATATGTTTAGCTATTGTTCCACCAAAAAATTTACTTGTACTCACGGCTGTATAGAAATCACCACTTTTTCCTATGTTCTTATAAGTAGCATAGTAACCATCATCACCATACAACCAATCTGTCATATACTCACTAAATTTCAACTCTATTCTCCCTCATTAACATACATCTCATATAGATTTAACAGTGACAACTGTTTATCTAACTCATAAATTTTTGAATCATATTTTTGAATATTTAAAGAATTTTCCAATGTACTTACATCTTCTCTTGTTTTATAACCAGCATCAAAAAGTTCTTTAGTATCTTCTAACAATTTTGCATATATTTCTCTATTTTCATTACTTAAAGCTATTTTTTTATCATAATTTTTTATATTGTGAATGACTTGTTCAAAGAGTGCTTTAAGCTCTCTTTTTTTGTCAACTCGAACAATCTTTGATTTTAAATAATTTACTTTTACAGACTCTATATCTCTAAATGTATTTATATCCAAAGGCATACTAACACGAACACCATAATCATAATACTTCAAGTCATTTTCAAAAGGTACTTGAGTAGATGAAAACTGTTGTTGAGATTTACTCCAGTTATATCCAGCTGTAAGATTAACTTTTGGTAAATATTTTGAAATAGTCATATTTTCATAGTAAGAGTTCTTAGATATAAGTGCATCATTCTGTTTTAAAATAATGTTGTGTTCTATAAAATCTTGACTATCTATATACTCTAAATGTGGAATATTTGTATTTTTATAATCTAAATCACTTAAAGTAGAAAACTGTGTTATAAGCTTTTCTTTTGCTGTTTGTAAATCATAAAGTGCTGAAATAACAATGTTTCTTTGAATAAGAGCATTATCTAAAAAACCAGAATCTAACTGTCCACTTAAGTACTGCTCTTTTTTCTGGGCTAAGTTAATTTCGGCATTTAGTATCTGTAACTCTTGTGCTTGAATTTTAAATCGCATCTGCTTTATCTGCATAAGTATACTAATAGTATCTTTTATCATCTTACGCTTAGCAACATCTATAGTGTAATCAGAGTAGCGTTTAGATGCGTTAGCAAATTTTATCCCATAATAAATTCCACCACTTTGAAAAATTGGCTGATCCATTCTAATAGCTGCACTCTGATTAGTCTGTTCATCTTCATAAGGTTTACTTTTTGAATAACTATAGTTCAACTGCAAAGGTGCTATCCATGAGTCACGAAGCTTAGAACTTTCTGCTTCATTTTTTTCATACTCATAGCTAAACTGTTCTTGTTTGAGATGAGAGATATAACTCTCTAAAGTATTGTTATTCTCATTTGCAAAAGTTAGTGTACTATATACTAGAAACAGCGAGAGAGAGAGCTTTAAAACCTTCATCTATTTCCTCTTTTGTAATTGTAAGTGGTGGTAAAAATCTTAATGTATTTCTTCCAGCTCTTAAAACCATAACACCATTTTCTTTAGCATTTGACATAATAGAAGCCAATGTTTCTGCATCTTTTACTCGAAGTCCACACATCATGCCTATACCTACTTTAGAAGTAAATAATTTTTCATTTTCTTTGTAAAAATTATCTACTGCTTTGTTAAACACTAATGATGTTTCATCTAATTTACCAGATTTTTTCTCTTCTGCTAAGATATCTAGGACTTCGCAAACAGCACTAGCACTTAAAAAGTTTCCACCGAAAGTAGAACCATGATCACCAGCAGATAGAACTTCTTTAAGAGAAGTCATTACAACTCCAACAGGAACACCACCACCGATACCTTTAGCAAGAGTAATTACTTCTGGTGAAATACCATAAACCTGAGAAGCTGTAAACTCACCTGTTCGATAACCACCAGTCTGTACCTCATCGACAATAAGAGGTATACTTTTTTCTTTAAGTAGTTTTTCAAGAGCTTGAACTTTAAGCTTATCTTGTGGTTCAACACCACCCTCACCTTGAATAAGCTCTATCATAACAGCTGCTGTATGATCATCTAAAAGAGATTCAATATCATCCATCGTATCAGCATATACAAAACCATCAGGAAAAGGACCAAAGTAGTTGTGCATAGACTCTTGACCTGTAGCTTTTACAGTTGTAATTGTTCTTCCATGAAAAGAGTGTTGTAGTGTGATAATTTTGTAGCGTTTTATTGTGCCATCACGTTCACCATGCTTTCTTACGATTTTAATAGCACCTTCATTCGCCTCAGCACCACTATTTCCAAAAAAGCATTGCATATCATATCCACTAGCTTCTACTATTTTTTGAGCTGCCTTTGCTTGTGGAGCTATAAAGTAAAGATTTGAAGTGTGTGTAATGTTTGAGAGTTGTTTGCAAAGTGCGCTATTTACACGTTCATTTGCATGACCAACACTCACAACACCTATGCCTGAAGTAAAGTCAATATAGTTTTTTCCATCAGAGTCTGTCAATGTAGCATTTTTACCACTTACAAACTCAACATCTCCACGTCCATAAGTTGGGAGAACATACTTTTTATCTAGTTCTTTTGTATTCATAATTTATCCAAAATAATTTTATATTATTATATCTAAAATGGACTAATAAATAGCATCCCTCAATGTAGGTTCATCAATATAAAAACCTTGAGAATAGTCAATACCAAGTTCTTTAACTTTTTCCATAACAACACTCGAGTGAACATACTCAGCTATCGTTTTCATACCAAGTTGTTGTGCAAAATCCACAATAGTTTTAACAACTAAAGCAGCTGAAGTATCAAGATGTATTTCAGATATAAGGGAACCATCAATCTTTATATAGTTCGCTTTTATCTTAATGAGATATGAAAAATTCGAGTAACCACTTCCAAAATCATCTATAGCTATTTTTACACCGTAGCGTTTTACTTCGTTTATAAACTTTTCTATTTTATTAAAGTCATCTATCGACTCTGACTCTAGTATTTCAAATGTTAATCTAGAAGATGCTTTTGATGTTTTTAGTTTTTCAATGATAAAGTGAAATAATTCACTGTTCATTACATCTTCTATAGATAAATTTATACTAAACTCCAAATCATTATCTTCAAAAACTTTAAATGATTTTTCTATCATCTGCATTGTAATTTGGTTATAAACTTTTATCTTTTTCGCTATCGGAATAAAAATAAGAGGTGGAAGTATATTTCCTTTTATATCTACTAAACGAGCGAGACACTCATACTTGGTAATTTTTGCTGTTTTATTGTCAATAATAGCTTGAAAATATGGAATAATTCTAAGATTTGTCACACTATCTCTTACTATTTCAGAGAGTTCCAAGTTTTGTGCATAACTATTTTCAAAGTTCATTCTATCTTCATAAATCCAAAAAGGAACACCTATATTTTTTGCATAGTCAAGTGCCATAGAGACTTTTGAAAAGATATTTTCTTGTACAGAATCAGCTGTTGATGCCATAGTAAAGTCTATATATATTTTTGTATTTTGATACTCTACAAAAAATGATTTTATTTTCTCATATAGTTCATGTAAAAACTCTTTAAGTACATAAAACTCTTTAGCTTTTCTAAGGCTAAACGCAAACTCTGCACCTGAAAGACGATACAAAGTATACTCAGTTAACGTATGTTTTAAAAATTTTGATATCTCTTCAATTACATAATCGCCAACAACAAATCCATAGAAATTATTTATAATTGCAAAATTATCTATCTTTATAAGTACTAAACCATACTCTTCATTATCTTGAAAATCTTTTCTAAGCTGATAAACATTTGGTAAATTTGTTAAATGGTCTGTAAAATAACGACTAAATAATTGGTTTCTATAGTTATTTGCACTTTCATGTTTAGATGTAAATTCTAGATGAAGTCTATTTATGATTTCACCTTTTAAATCACTTCCTTCATTTAAATCATCAATACTAAATAGAGTTAACCTAGTACTATTTTTATCTTTATGTTTTAATAATATGATTTCTATATCATCAAACTTTTTAGAGAGTTCTTTTTTAAGATTTTGGACAAGAACTGTATTGTGTATAAAAGAGACTATCTCTACAACAGCAAACTTTTTTCTTAATTTTTCTACTTCACCTACAACGAAATCAACCTCACTTGAAGATGTTAATGTAAATGTATTCATATCGAGCAAATCACTCATTCGTACCCTTGTTAGCTTTATTATAGTTAAGTATAATATCATAATTTTAAGATATAATCTGAAATATGAAATCTTATCAAAACCTTGTCTTACTTCAAAACCTATATCGACTAAAGTCTATAGGTTTTGAATATATAGATCACTTTAACATAAATGAAAAAACAGACTATGAACAGCCGACGACTCTTGAAGAACTTGCATCGAACATCAGTTCATGTCATCTTTGCGATCTTAGTAAATCTAGAACTCAAAGTATGAGTGGTTTTGGCAATAAAAATGCGAACTTAATGATAATAGATTTCAGCGTTTCGCAGACACAAGATAAGTCAAACTCATACTATGATGGTCGTTCAGGTGAAACACTTAGAAATATGATTGAAAAAGTTTTACTTCTTAAAATTGATGAAGTATTTATCACTCATTGTATAAAATGTAAACCTTTAAATAGCAATGTACCATCATCTTCAGAGTATAACTCTTGTAAGAACTATTTACATTCACAAATAGAGTTCATAAAACCAAAAGTAATTGTCACATTAGGTGAAGAAGCGTACTCTCATCTAAGTGGTAATAATGATAATTTTGAAAATGTCCGTGGACATCTTATAGATTTCAAAGGTACAAAGTTAGTTCCTATTTACCATCCTCAGTTTTTACTTCGAAATCCTGAGTCAAAAAAAATAACATTAAATGATTTAAACACTATAAAGAGTTACTTATGATAAAAATACTATTCCTACTTCTTCCTGTCCTTATATTTGCACAGAGTTTTATGCTCTCAAATATTCCACTTCCTAAAACATATGTTCAAAATCTCGATCCATATGGTTGTAATGAAGTATGTATGCAAGAGTTACTTGATGAAGGTATGATATTTTCTTTTTTATCTTATTCTAATACAAAACTAGAGAGTCCTCAACAAAATGAAGCACGAGTTATGTTTGTTTCTATCTTTAACCTCGGTTCATTTCACAATGGCAAAAAGATTCGTATTGCCATGCTTTTACCATATAGAAAAATTGGTAAATATGCATCTTCAACAACAAATGCCACATTTGCATACCTTATGACAAAAGGACATCCATTTCAGCTTAAAAGTTATAAGGTTGAAAATGAGGAAAAAGATTCTCTAGAATCAACTCTTCAAGAGATAAAAAATGATGGATTTGAGTATGTTATAGCACCATTAACTAAAAAAGGTGCAGAAAATATTATAGAGATAAACCCTGCTTTAAATATTTACTTTCCAACTATACACAAACATGATGTTAACACTTCATCACCTTATTTACTTTTTGGAGCTATTGATTATAGAGCACAAAGTAATCTTCTTTTAAAAGAAGCTTCTTCACCTTTAGTTATCTTTTCAGACAAATCAGCTACAGGAAAAAAACTTGCTTTATACCAAAAGTCAGAATTTAAAAATCCTATAGAAGAGCCAGAAATAACAACTAATATAGAAAAAAAAGTAAAGACTTACTATGTTTCAAGAAGGACTACAAACTTAGAATATTATCTTAAAGAAAATGAAGATATAAATTTTGGTTCATTCTTTATAAATACGCCAATTATAAAAACAGGTATGATTATGTCACAACTCACTCTATATGATACAAACGCCACAAATATTTTATCTACACAGATAAACTATAATCCTTTAATACTCTCTATGACACAGTATACAGATAGAAAAGACATGGTAGTTGCAAATTCATTAACTGAACATAACAATGTACTTATAGAGACAAACTCTCTTCTTGGAAATGATATCACTTACGACTGGATAAACTATACTACTACAGTTGGTATAGATTATTTTTATGGACTTATAACAGATGATGATAGAACTTATAAAGCTCAGATGAATGAACAGCAGATGACTTATGAAGTTGAGTTACTTCGACCATCAAGATCGAAGTTTGTAGAGTATGTTAAGTAAAACTAAAAAAGAGATACTATAAGTTCTTTTGTCTCTTTATCTATCTTTTGAGGTTTCCCCTCAAAAGTAATGTAAGCCAAAAGTATTTCAAGTTCGAATACTTTTTCTTCTCCCTTAAAAATAGTCTGCTTAAGTAAAAAAGAGGCAGCTTTCATTCTTAAAAGTTCAGTTTTTATCTCAAGTAAATCTCCAAGTTTTGCACTAGAAAGAAAGTCACCCACTATCCGACGAGCTACAAAATGCCCTCCCTTTAAAATAGGAGTCAAACCTTTCTCATAAAAAGCTTCACTACGAGCTCTTTCGCAGAAGTTTATATAGTTAGAGTGATAAACAACTCCTCCAACATCCGTATCTTCGTAGTAAACTCTTATCTGCATTGCGAACCCTTTTCGTTATACTTTATAAGTTATCTAAACTTACTTTTTCAGTATTGTACACAAAATCACCCTATCTCTTGGTCAATTAGTTTAATTTGAACACTAATCAAATAAAACAGCTTCTAAAAATGATATAATATTAGTAATTATTAAACTCGGAGAAATCAAATGAAGTTACTGTTATTATCTATTTTACTAGGTCTATTTAGTATTTTGAATGCGCAAAATATTATCGGGAAAATCGAATCTTTTAAAGGCACTATAAAAGTAAAAAGTGAAGGTTCTATTAAAAAAAATAAAATAACTTCAAACATAGAGATAAAGAGTGGTGACTTAATCACTACTTCTAATAACTCTAGTATTGAGATAAAACTAATAGATGGCTCTGTCATAGTACTTGCTCAACGCTCAACTATTCACTTTACATCAGTTTATGAAGCACAACAGATAGAAGGTAAAGTACTCTACTCTATTACATCAAGAGATGCGAAGAACTCTTTAAAAATAAAAACTCCGTTTGCCGTTATTGGGATTAAAGGAACAAAGTTTATTGTTAATGCTTCAGATGAATCATCAGTTACACTTAAAGAGGGTCTTATAGGAGTACAAAGCTTAAACGCTGAGTTTGAACTTTATAGAAAAAAGCTTGATGATGAATTTAGTGCTTTTAAAGCAGAATCAGACAAAGCAATACAACATGAAAAAGATGAGTTTGAAAAATATAAAAAAGACAATTATACTAAATATGAAAAACCAATAATAACTAAAGAATTTGATCTTCATGCACTTCACCGCATATCTTTTAATGGTACAAAAGTTAAAGAAGATAGTTTTGGGGACAATGATAAAAAAGCTTTTGATTTTTTTGACAAACTTATAGAGAGTATGAAGTAATAAAACGATGAAAGATAAACTTCTTTTTGTTATTTCTACTCTTTTTATCCTCTCCATAATACTTCTCTTACAGCTAAATAGAGTAGAACCACTTGAAAGTTTTTCACTTCGTTTTAATGATGTCAACTTTAAACTTCAAGATAAAAAACCTAACAAAAACATTGTATTTGTTGCTGTAGACGAAAAAAGTGTAAATACTTTCGGCAGATGGCCATGGAATAGAGAGATCATAGCAAGAGGGATAAATCATCTAAATAAAGCAGAGATAGTTTTAATGGATATGATTTTTTCAGAATCTACTTCAAACTCTTCAGATCAAATACTTTCATCATCTATAGAGAACTTAAACGCTAGTGTTTGTGGATTTTTTTTGAGACAAACATCTACACAATTTATACCTAAAGAAGAGCTAGATATATTAGATGATTCTGCCTTAGATTTACTTCAATCACAAGTCTCAAAACATCATAATCCTCCTTTTGTTTCAGCACCTTTTGCAGAAATAAATATTCTTTCAATTTTGGAAAGTTGTACATTGTCAGGTAGTTTTTCGACACTCCCTGAAAGTGATCAGCTACTTCGCTCATACCCAATAGCTGTTTATTTTGAAGATAAGCTATTCCCATCTTTAGGTATTCAAGCACTTCGTATAAAGTTTGATAGTGATTTAAAAAGAGAGTCTTCAAATCAAGTTTCACTCAATGAAAAAAGAGTACTACTTAATGAAAAAGGCTTTATAAGATTAAACTTCTACAAAAAAGAGCAATACAACATAATTTCTTTTTTAGACGTAGCACAAGGCAAGATTAGTGAAGATTATTTTAAAGATAAAATAGTTATCTTAGGTATAACAGAAATTGGTTCTGGAGATGTTGCTAGTACACCTATTGGGCGTTTATATGGTCCTCTTCTTCACTATACTTTTATATCAAATTTTTTAGAAGACCACCTTATAAATGAGCCGAAATATATTAGCAGTCTTCTAGTGAGTCTCCTTATTTTACTCCCTCTTGTCTTACTCTTTTTCCTGAAAAAAGTAGCACTAAGAGTAACAATAAATATTCTTACATATACAATTGTATATATATATGTTCGATACCTTTTTGTTCATAGTATGATATATATTGATCTATTCTACCCTTTAATAGCTATTTTACTCTCTACCATTGTTATCGAACTCTTGGCGTTTACTAAAGAAGAAAAAAGTAGTAAATTTATTCAAGATGCTTTTTCTGCTTATCTTTCTCCAGATTTACTTAAAGAGTTAGTTAAAAATCCAGATTCACTTACTCTTGGGGGTGAGAACAAAGAACTTAGTATCCTCTTTAGTGATATACGTGGTTTTACTACTATCTCTGAAGCTATGAGTGCTAACTCTTTGGTAAAACTTCTTAATAGATATTTTACACCTATGACAAACTCAGTACTTGAACATAAAGGCATGTTAGACAAATATATAGGTGATGCAGTTATGGCTTTCTTTAACGCTCCTGTTGATGTTAAAAACCATACTGAGCAAGCTTGTTTATGTGCCTTAGATATGATTGATAAATTACATTTACTCAACAAAGAACTAGAAAAAGAGAACATCCCTGCACTTCATATAGGTATTGGAATTAATACTGCAGAAGTTATTGTTGGAAACATGGGGTCTACCCAGCGTTTTAACTATACTGTAATGGGTGATGGCGTCAACCTTGCTGCTAGAGTGGAGTCTATCACTAAACGATATGGCGTTTCAATCTTAATAACAGAATTTACAGCTAAAAAATTAACTGATAAATTTATCTACAGAAAAATAGAAGCCGTTGCGGTTAAGGGTAAAGAAGAGTCTGTTTTACTTTATGAACTAATGCCAAATAACCAACAATCAGAAGATATTAAAAATCTCTATGATAAAGCTTTAAATGCATATATTAAAAATGATATATCAAACGCCAGTTTACTCTTTAAAGAAATTATTGAAAAATATGAGGACACTGTATCTCAATATTTTTTAGATAACATTAATGCTGGGCTCTCTTGGAAAGTAAACCGTATGACTAGTAAATAGTTACACAGTTTTCTTGATAAGCAGCTGCATTACCTTCATAAGACAACTCTGAAGATGTAAGATTATTTACTCCTCTTGTCCCACTATAAATTAAAATAGTATCTTCTCTTAGATCATCATTATGTTTAACTTCTAATATTACTGTTCCGTTAACAGAGCTTATTGTAACTTTCACCCCTTCAATAAAACCTAATGAGCTGTTGATATAAACATACTCCTCTCGCTTAAACTGAGAATTCAAACTTTTTTGTGACTTTGATGTTAATAAATAGAACTCTTTAGTCTCATTTTTTATTTTTTTATTTCTGTTTTTACTAAGTGTTATTTTATTGGCTTTTTTATCTATATCAATCTCTTCTAAAAATAGAAATTCAGTATCATCTGTATCAAATCCATCTTTATATGGTCTATCTACCCTATCTTTAACTGTAAACATCCCATCTCTATTCTCTTTTGCAAAACTTTTAAAATGCTCTACATAAAAAGATTCTGATTGTAATTCATAATCAAATTGAGTACAGAGATATAAACTTAAATCGTATTCACTAATTCCTATTTCACTCTCTATCTGTTTTGGCATAGCTAAAAGTGAATGATGAGAATATGATGTTCGTATATCATCTTTTTCTAAAAATGTTTTTGCTGGAATTACTAAATCTGATACAGCACTTGTCTCATTTTCAAAAATCCCAAAGTAAATTATATTTTTAGTCTCTTCAATGGATTTTTCCACTCTTCGTGTATTTGGCATTTGAGCAAGAGGATTTGCACCTTGAATAAAAACAGTTTGAAATTTATGAAATGCTGTGTTGACTTTTGAAACTCTTTTAGCATTCTTCATAAAAGGAGATACTATGTTTTCTTTCGAGTTGCCTAAGTATGCTACACCACAGCCCTCCTTTGCAAACAATCCAAGAGAGACAGCTATTGTATCTATAGCTCTTAATACATCTGCACCATCTCTATACTTTTGTATACCAATTCCACAAACTATAGCTACTTTCTTATTTTTTATTTTTTCTATTATTTCACCAATTTGTCCTAATGTAATATCCATATGTTCTAACATAGATTTTATTCTAATTGTTTGAGTAAGTTCATAGTACTCTTCAAATTCACTAGCAAATTTATCTAAATAATCATAGTCACAAGCATCATTAATGTGTAAAAATCGAACTACCATCATCGCTAAATATATATCTGTATGTGGTTTTATTTGAATATGTAAATCCGCTATTTTTGCTATTTTTGTTTTTACAGGATCAATAACAATTAGTGTTTTACCCTTTAGGAGTGGTAGTAAATGAGAAGATGTTGTATGAGGATTTCTACCCCATAAAATAACAACATCAGATTTTTCTATTTCACTTAAAGGCATATTTTTATTACTACCTCGACCTTCAATAATACCTGCTTCCCCTGCTCCATCACATAAAGAACCATCTGTTAAAGTAGCTCCATGTTGTGTAAAAAAATGTTCTGTAACATCTTGCATTAGAGCAAAATTACCATGACTTTTATAGTGTAGTATTTCATTGGCGTTTGAGACTGTTAAAAGTTCTTTTAATTTTAAAAGAGCTTCTTCCATACTTATATCAACACCTTTATAGCGTGCATTTTCAATTCTTTGCATATCAGTATAGTGATTCATATGAGAACACAAATAACCTTGAGTATGCCCTATCTTCGTTCCTATAAGTTTATTGTCTATATACTCTATGCTACATGCATCAAAACAGTCTAGAGGACAAGCTGTAGTATTTTCAATCATATTATTTAGCTTTTAACTCTATTTTCATTAACTGAGAAAATATTTTAGGTGCTTTAATTATTATTTGTGCTTTATATTTTGATATATTTTTACTATCAGCTATTTTTAAAAGTCTATCAATTTTATATGATGTTTTTTTACTATCGATATATATATAACTATTCTTAGAATTTTTCACATCTTCTAAGTTTAAGTATATTGTTAAAAGTGCCTTACTTGTATCTACAACAGTAGCTAAAGGTGTTCCTTTAGTTACTACCTCTCCTTCTTTAACTAATAATGAGTATAAAATATATGTATTATTTTCAATAGTTTTATCCTGAATACTCTTTAGTAGCTGTACACTTCTCAATTCTAAATCTGCAATTTGAATTTTTAAATTATTCAACTCTTTTTGTGTAGATAAAAGAGAATTTTCACTTGCAATAACATCATAAAACTCTCTATCTTTTTCAATAGAAGATTTAATTTTCATTGCTTCTATTTTTTTATAATTAATTCTTTTCTTTTCTACTAATTTTTGAAGGTTCATTAAGATTATTTCATTTGTAGAAAGAGTTTCTCTTAAATATATTAATTTCTTATTCGTACTCTTCAATTCTTCTTGATCAAGCTTATCATCTATTCTTATGTAAGCTTCTTTTGAAAGCTTCTTTCCTAGTAAACTTTCATTCACTTTTTCTACTGTACCCATAACATTAGAGCTTATTTTTTTAATCTCGTAAGGTTCAACCTTAGAGTAATAAACAGTTGAATAGAGTGCGGAGTAACTCAAGAAAATAAGTATAAGTAATTTCATAATTTTAAATATCCTTTCAGTAAATTATATCTATTTTAACATGACATTATTAATATTCAAGAATCTTTCATTAGATTTTAGGTATTATAGAGCAATTATACTAAAAAAAAGGGTATGCCATGTCTATGTTAGATAAAGTTGATGCTGCTACTAACCTCGCTAAAAACAATGAACTTCAACTATTAGTTTTTAGAATAAGTGATAAAGAAGACTCAGCATATTATGCTATAAATGTTTTCAAAACAAGAGAAGTTGTAGAGTCAAAAAATCATTACTTAACTCAGATTCCATCAGCTCATAATCTACTAGAAGGAACTATAATTCTTCGTGGTCTTCAGATTCCTATTTTAAATCTTCCAGCTTGGTTAGGTACTACACTAACAGCTGATGAAATAGATAAATCAAATATTTTAATATGTGATTTTAATGGAATTATTATAGGACTTCGAATAATGTCTGCATTTAGAGTAATCAAGAAAAACTGGAATGAGATGCATGCACCAGATAGCTATAGACTTAAAGATGATGGTGTTGTAATGAATGATACAAGACTAGAAGATGGTTCTTTATGTCTTATACTTGACTATGAAAAACTTTTATCAGATGTTATACCACAAGCAATGGTTGATGTAGGTGCAGATACAGCAAATCTCACAGAAATTGATATACCACAAAGATTACAACTAGGTACTGTTCTTATTGCTGAAGATTCTAAAACAGCTCAACGTGCACTGATTCAAATTTTTAGAAATGCTAAAATTGAAATGAAGCTTTTTGATAATGGGAAAAAGCTTGTAGATTATGTAGATAGTCTTCAAGAAAACACAACAAATATTCCTGCAATTATAACTGATATTGAAATGCCAGAGATGTCAGGTTTTACTGTTATAAAAAAACTTAAGGCAAATCCTTATAGTAGTGATATTCCTATTATAGTAAATAGTTCAATGACTGGTAATAATAATAAAAGAGAAGCTGAAGTTCTTGGAGCAGAAGGTTTCGTAGATAAAACAAAAAGTCGAAATATTATTCCATTAATTATTTCATTAATGAAATAATTAATAGTTTTTCAAAGTAAGAGTAACAAAGTACTCTTACTTGAACTCTTACTGAAAGAGTGAGATTAGTACACCAGCTGCAACAGCTGAACCAATAACACCTGCAACATTTGGACCCATTGCATGCATTAAAAGCATATTTGAACGGTCATACTCCATACCAACTTTATTTGATACACGAGCTGCCATAGGAACTGCTGATACACCAGCTGAACCAATTAATGGATTTATTTTATGTCCAGGGAACATATTCATAATTTTTGCCATAATAACACCAGATGCTGTACCAACAGAGAATGCGATAATACCAAGTGCCATAATAAACATAGTTTCAGGAACTAAAAATTGATCAGCTGCTAGTTTAGAACCAACACCAAGACCTAAGAATATAGTTACTGTATTTATAAGTGAATTTTGAAGAGTATCATTAAGACGCTCAACAACACCTGATTCTTTTAAGAAATTACCGAACATAAATGCACCAATTAGTGGTGTAGATTCTGGTAAAACTAAAATCGCAAGAGTAAGAACCATTACTGGAAATACTAATTTTTCTAAACGAGATACATGACGAAGTGTAGTCATTTTTATCTTACGCTCTGCATCAGTAGTTAATGCTTTCATAATTGGAGGTTGGATAATAGGAACCATAGCCATATATGAATACGAAGCAACTGCAATAGCACCTAAAAGTTCAGGAGCAAGTTTAGTAGCGATAAAGATAGATGTAGGACCATCCGCTCCACCAATAATAGAAATTGCTGATGCTTGTTGCAGTGTAAAGTCAACTAAACCAGCTTGTGAAAGTGCAACTGCACCAACAAGTGTTCCGAAGATACCAAACTGAGCAGCTCCACCTAGTAGTGCTGTTTTAGGGTTTGAAAGAAGTGGACCAAAGTCAGTCATAGCTCCAACACCCATAAAAATGATAATTGGAAACATCTCATTTGAAAGACCCATACCGTAAATAACACCTAGAAATCCATGCTCACCTGCAATTCCAGCAACTGGAATATTTGCTAAAAGCCCACCAAATGCGATAGGTAAAAGGAGTAAAGGCTCAAAACCCTTCTTAATTGCTAACCAAAAAAGGAAAAAAGTAAGAAGGATCATAATTATACGACCCCATGATTTATGGAAATCACTCATTTTCTTTCCATTAGAACTCAATTCATCAGGATCAGGATTCATAAATGCACTAACACCTGTTGATTTCAAAAAACCACCTATCATTTCAACAAATGGTTTACTCTGATAAGTCTCTTCTTTATGCATTGACACAGCTTCTGAATGTGCTGTAGTGTTAGCACTTGCAGAAGTAAAGCTAAGCACCATAAAAAGTGCAAGTAATTTTAAAACAAAAAATTTCATTTGATTATCCTAATACTGCTACTACTTGACCTTCTACAACTTTATCATTTGTAGCAACGTTAATAGATTTAATAACTCCACCTTTTGGTGCAATAACATCGATTTCCATTTTCATAGACTCTAAAATTAAAATTACATCACCTTCGTTTACACTTTGACCTGGATTAGCAACTATTTTCCAAACACTTCCTGGAAGAAGAGCTTTAATTTCTATATCGTTTCCTGATGCTGTTGGAGCTGGAGTTGAAGCTGATTCACCATTTACTGCTGTAACTTGAATATCTGCATCACCCTCTGCAACTTGAACACTAAACTTCTCACCATTTACTACTACTGTATAATTTCCATTACCCATTGAACTTCCTTCACAATCGTTTTTCATTTCTGATATTTTACGTACATTTAATTCGCCTTTTCCAAGTAGGAAAGCGATACCTTTTTCTTGACATGCAGCAGCGATGAAGATATTTTCTTCTGTTACTTCAATATCATTTTCTTTTAACTCGTCAATAGCATGTTGTAAAGACTTAGTCTCATCAGCATCAGCGATATCTAAAGCATTGTCAGTTGTTGGTTCTAAGCCCA